>Ga0078972_1003350_pt1 | contig 48410 bp, 47 predicted proteins | sample YelNatPaOPGAMG01_FD_67568 | JGI IMG/M metagenome (GOLD analysis project Ga0078972, IMG submission 67568) | Hot spring thermophilic microbial communities from Obsidian Pool, Yellowstone National Park, USA - OP-RAMG-01 (SPADES assembly) (version 2) | ecosystem: Environmental > Aquatic > Thermal... | reverse complement strand
CCAGGCAAAAGATAAGGAACTCAAGAAATCACTATCCGAAGGACTTGAGTTTCTCATAGTTCCTCATATAGAAAAAATTCAGCAATTCCTTCACAGGGAAGGGCTAGAAGCACCAGCTGTGCCACAACGAAAAAATCTTGATATTGTTGGCAAGGAAATCGAACCTAACACATTAATCGAAGACGATGAGATTGCCAACACCCTAAAAGAAATATTCAGATTAGGATTGACACTTGATATGCAATCATTGTCTTTTGCCGTGAGAGACGATGTTAGCAAGCTCATGTGGGATATCGTCAATGATGACTACAAGGGATTTCGAACTGTCCTAAAAATGTATACAACGAAAAACTGGACCGTTGCACCCGCCACTGTATGAACCGGGGTTTGCATCTGGCTCTCTGCCTCATTCACCAGGCCCGCCAGGCCCGGTCTCCGCCGAAAGTCGGGACTACCAGATTCCCCCTATAGGCCATAAAAGGATTGCTTGTGCGGAATGTATGCCGTCGACATCGGCATATGCGGTTCAACGACGCTCCTTCGGCGGCATCACCAGCGCTTCCCCCTCCAGAACCACTTCCTCTTTCTGGTTTGTGCAGACAGTGCTGAGGGTCGCCCTGTTTCTGGATAAGTCAAGCGAAGTGACCTCCACGCGGGCCCTGATGGTGTCGTCCGGTCTGACCGGTTTGGTAAACTTGAGAGTCTGCTTCAGGTAAACGGTGCCGGGACCGGGAAGCTTCGTTCCAATAACCGCGGAAATCAACGCCGCGACCAGCATGCCGTGGGCGACAATGCCGCCGAACACGCCCGCGGCCGCTTCTTCGGGATCGACATGCAACGGGTTGTGGTCGCCCGAAGCAGCGGCAAAAGCGAGTATTGCCGCCTGGGTAACGGTCTTGATAACTTCAGCCGTATCCCCTAGCCTGAGTTCCCCTATGGTTTTACCTTTCACGATCCCCTTCCCCTTCCTCCGAAATGATCACACCGGGCCGTTCCCGCCCGGCGAGCGGCCTCGCGGCTTTACATGGAAATAGTGAAAGACCGGCGCCGAGCCGGCGGAGGTTGACCTGCATCAGTCCCTGCGGGTAGAGTAGCACGAAAAGGATGTACAGCGCTCCCAGGAAGAGCGGCCAGTACGTAAAATAGTTGGCCAGTATCCCTCCCACGGTCACCACGACCAGGGACCCCAGGGCCGCCCCGGAAAGTGTGCCGATCCCGCCCAGAATGACGATGAGGAGGGCGTTGACCGTGGTGTTGCTGGAGAGCACGTCCGTGTAGACCATGCCCTGGTTGAGCGCCAGAAAGACACCGGCCAGGGAGGCGAACACGGCGGCCACGACCTGGGCAGCTACCAAGTACAGGGGCACGTTGTAACCAACCATGGCGGCCCGGGTGGGGTTGTCCCGAACCGCCCGCAGCACCCGCCCTGGGGGCGATTCCAGAAAGAAATACATGGCCCCGAAGCAGACGGCGGCAAAAACAACCATAACGTAATAGGAACCGGTCGGGGTCGCCATGACCGAAGGCACCGGAATGCCGGTCAGCCCGTTGTCCCCGCCCGTGATCCGGGCCATGCCCGCATATATGTGAAACATTTCGGCAAAAGCCAGGGTGACCATGGCATAGTATACACCCTTCGTCCTGAGAGTGACGATGCCGATGACCGCGGCCAGGACCGCGCCGAGAACCACGGCCGCCGGCACCGCCAGGAGAAGGGAGTGACCACCCAGAAGGAGAAGGGCGGCAAGATAGGAGCCTATGCCCAGGAAAAGGGCATGCCCGAAGGAAAAGATTCCGGTGTAACCCAGGAGCAGGTCGTAACTGGCGGCGAAAACGGCCAATACCGCCGCCTGCGCCAGAAGGGTGACAACGAAGTTGGAAACGAACACCGGCGCCACGGCCAGCAACAGTCCCGCCAGAAGAAGAAACCAATGTTTTTTCATACCCGCCTACCTCCGCACACCCAAAAGCCCGCTCGGTTTTACCAGAAGCACGACGGCCATCAGCAGTACGTCCAGCATTACCGTCCAGCCGGGACTGAAATACCCGACGAACGCCCGCAGGACGCCGATGATCAGGCTGCCCAGGGCCGTCCCGCCAAAACTGCCGAAACCGCCGACCACCACGACGATGAAGGAATCGATAAGGATACTGAGACCCAAATCGGGGTTGACCAGGCGGACGAAGGGCCCGTATACCGCCCCCCCGACGCCGGCGAGAAAGGCCCCGAGTCCGAAAGTGAGAGTGAACAAAAGACCGGTGTTGACCCCCGAGGCTTCGAGCAGGCCGGCATTCTCCACGCCGGCGCGCACCAGGGCACCCCACGGAGTATAGGCCAGAAAGGCGGCCAACAGGAGAAACACCACACCTCCCAGGATAATCAGAAACACACGGTAATCGGATAAGGGCTGGGACATTACGTGCGTCATTCCGGCCAGCGGCGCCCAGGTGGGAAAGGAAATGATGTCCGGCCCCCATATCTCGATCACCAACTGATTTAGGAAGAGCATCGCTCCGACGGTTACCATGGCCTGGTAAAGGGGCCGGCCCCGCAAGGGGCGCAGGGCCATCCTTTCCATGACCAGGCCCAGCAGCGCCGCCGCGAAACCACCCACGGCCACGGCCAGGGGAAAGTTTCCCGTGGCGTGGAACAGGGTCATCGCCACGTAGGCGCCGGACATGAAAAGCGCTCCGTGGGAGAAATTGAGGATATCCATCAGGCCGAAGATGATGGAAAGCCCCACGGCCGCCAGAAACAAAAGGGCGCTGGTGGAAAGACCCTCCAGGAAAATGACCAGGAACAACGACAGGCTCATCAGCGAACCTCCTTCAGGCTATGGCCAGGTAGCGCCGCTTCAATTCGTCGTCGGCCGCCAGATCGGCCATGGTTCCGGAGTGAACCGTCCGGCCGTCGTCGAGAATGTAAAAGTCGCCGGCCAGTTCCCTCGCCAAGGCAAAATTCTGTTCAACCAGGAGAATGGGCATTTCCCCGGCCATCTGCCGGATGGCTTCACCGATCCTCTTGATGACCACCGGGGCCAGCCCACGGCTCGGTTCGTCCAACAAGAGCAGACGGGGACCGTGGAAGAGCGCCCGGGCCATGGCCACGATCTGCTGCTGCCCTCCGGACAAGTGGCCGGCGGGTGACTGCAGGATCCCTTGCAACTCCGGCAGGAGGGAAAACACGTAATCCTGCCTGGCCCTGTAGGCCGGGCGGCCCAGGCCCAGGGAGAGGTTCGCTTCCACCGACAGGGTGTGAAACACGCTGCGCGGGGGTACGTAAACGATCCCCTGACGGGCTATCCGGTGCGTCGGCAATCCCGTCAGCGACCGGCCCAGGAATTCGATCCTTCCCCGCCTGGCGGGCCAGTAGCCCATGATGGTGTTCAAGGTGACGGTCTTGCCCGCACTGTTGCGGCCCAACAGGGCCGTCACCCCGTTTCCCACGGCCAGGGAAACCCCTTTGAGAATGTTCAGCCTGCCGATATCGACTTCAACTTCTTCCAGCATCAAAATGGTGTCCATGCTCAGTTCCTTCCCAGATAGGCCATCTGTACCCGCTCGTCCCCGGCGATAACCGCCGGCGGACCAAGAGCGACCGCTTGGCCGTGGTCCATGACCAGAATTTCGTCCGACAGCGCCAGCACCTGGTCCATCTTGTGTTCGACCCAGATGATGGTTTGCCCCTCTTTACGCAGCCGGCGGATAATGTCCGTCAGGAACGGGACATCCCCGTCGGCCACCCCCGCCAGGGGTTCGTCCATCAGGAGCAGGACCGGCGAGGTGGCCAGAAGAATCGCCAATTCCAGCCGCCGCAAGCCGCCCTGAGAAAGGGACGAGGCCGGTTGGTCCGCCTCCTCCACCAGGTTTACTTTCCCGAGGGCTTGCCCCGCCGCTTCCTCGTAAATGGGGAAGGAACGGGCCCGGCGGTAGAACTTCCAGTTGTCCCGGCCGTGGGCCTGGGCGGCCAGACGGACGTTCTCCCGGACGGAGAGACTGAAGAACACGTTGTTCTGTTGAAAGGACCGGCCGATGCCTTTTCGGGACAGGTGGTGCGGGGAGAAGCCGGTGACGTCTTCTCCCCGGAACACCACCGATCCGCCCGTGGGCCTGACCAGCCCGCTGATCAGGTTGAGAACCGTGGTTTTACCGGCTCCGTTCGGCCCGATGATGGTCATGATCCGGCCCTCCGGAACCGACAGATCCAGTTCCTGGACGGCCGGCACGGATCCGAAGGTGACCGACAGTTTCCTCAATTCCAGAATCGCTGTCATAACGCGCTTCTCTCCGCCTAACTGGCCGGCGCGGTCACCGGCGGCGCCGAGTCGTCCGGCCCCACGTCCTTGATCAGGGTGGGAACGCAGTAGCCCACCTTCGGGTCCCATACCAGTTTGACTACAAACATGTCTTGGAGGGCCTGGTGGTCGGCGGCGCGAATTTTTACCGTTCCTTTCGGACTCTGGAAGGTGGCCCCGCTCATGGCGGAAATCAGTTTGGCGCTGTCCAGGCTCCCCGCTTTTTCAATCCCCTGCACGATCAACTGCCCGGCCTGGAATCCGGTGGCGCTGAAGAGATCAGGCGGCGCATTGTACTGGGCCTCGTAGTTTTTCACGAACCACCCGTTCACCGGATTGTCGGGCAGCGCGTAATAATAGTCGGTCACTCCCTGGTAGCCGTTGGCCGACTTGCCAAGCGCCTTCAAAACGCTTTGCGAGCTGTCGATAACACCGATCACGGTCATCTTGTTGTACATGCCCAGGTCCTGCATTTGCTTGAGCAGGGTCAGCGCACCCACCCCGGCCCAGGTTACCACCAGCACTTTGGGCAGCGGATTGAGGCTCAGGATGTGTTGGAGGTAGGGCGTAAAGTCCGTGGTTTTCAAAGGCGCCATGGTTTGTCCCAGGTCGTTGCCCCCCACCTTGACCAGGGCCGCCTTCCAGGCGGCCACCGCACTCTGGCCGTAGCTGTAATCGGGGGCAAATTGATAGAAGCCGGCCTTAACCAGATCCAGCATCGCTCCACCGGCCGCGGCGAAGGCCGCCGTATATTGAGAGGAATTGACAGCCGTGCGGAATACGTACTGATTGAACTCCTTGCCGGTGATGGCGTCGTCCGCCGCCGGATCGACGACCAAAACCTTTTGGTACTGCTTGGCGAGCGGTATCAGGGCGGCGGCGACGGAACTGTCCGAGGGACCGGTCAACAGGGCGACCTGATCGTCCAAAATCAGTTTCTTGGCTTCCTGTACACCCGTGGACGGGCTGCCGTTGTCATTACCCTTGATCAAGTCTATGGGATGCCCGTCAACGGCCATCGAACCGTTGGTCGCATATTTCAGACCCAACTGGAGCCCGCGCCATTCCTGCTCGGCGTAATTCTGCAGGGGCCCGGAGAAGGAGTTGATCACGCCGATCTTGACCGGTCCCGCCGGTATGCCGCCGGCTGCTTGCTGGCCGGAGCCGCAACCGGTGACGGAAACGGCCAGAACGACCGCCGCCAGGATGCCCGCGAACAGTTTGAACGCGGCTTTCCCGCCTGACTTCGCTGTCATATTTGTCCCTCCTCAATGAATTCAAGACCACCCCGAAATTGGTTCTCCCCTAACCACCTTGTCCTCCTTTCCCTACAACTCCCGTTTCAGTATCTTGCCGGCCGCACTCTTGGGCAGGGCGGCCCTGAATTCCACCTCCTTGGGCTTCTTGTACCGGCCAAGGCGACCGGCACAGTAAGCGATCATCTCTTCCGCCGAAACGCGAAAGCCGTCCTTGAGCACCAGCACCGCCTTGGGCACCTCGCCCCACAGTTCGTCGGGGATACCTGTGACGGCCGCCTCGGCGACCGCGGGATGGGTCGCCAGAACCGCTTCGATCTCCGCCGGATAGATGTTCTCCCCGCCGCTGATGATGACGTCCTTTTTCCGGTCGACTATGTAAAAATGACCGTCCTCGTCGCGGGAAGCCAGGTCTCCCGTGAACAGCCAGCCATCCACCAGGGCGTCGCGCGTGGCCTTTTCATTCCGCCAGTAGCCGGAAAAAAGGTGCGGCCCCCTCATGGCCAGTTCGCCCACCTGCCCGGCAGGGACGGGTTGGCCATTTTCGTCGACCAGGCGCACTTCGTTGAAAAAGACCGGCTGGCCGACGGAACCGGGTTTCGTCCCCACGTACTCGTCCGGCAGCCAGAAGCAATTCGGTCCGCCTTCCGTCAATCCGTATCCCTGACGGAAAAGGATGCCTCTTCGGGCGAAGGCGTCGCTCACCGCGGCGGGGCAGGGTGCCCCGCCCGAGATGCAAAAGCGTACGGAACCGAAATCCGTTTGATCGAACGAACTCTGTTCCAGAAGCATTTTGTACATGGTGGGCACCATGAAGACAACGGTGGGTTTGTGCCGGGAAATGATCTCCAACGCCCCGCCGGGCTGGAACGGCCCGGGCAGGATGACGGTACCCCCGGCCATGACCAGCGGCGTTGTTAGAACATTCAGTCCCCCGGTGTGAAAAAACGGGGTATAGACAGGTGCCCTGTCACCGGGTCCCAATCCCCAGCTGACGATGGTGTTAAAGGCGTTCCAGGTGATCATGCGGTAAGAGAGCCGGGCTCCCTTGGGAAAGCCGGTCGTTCCCCCCGTGTACAGAATCACCCAGGTGTCCTCGCCGCCCACCGGGGCCGCCGTTTCCCGGGCGGGGTCACCCGGGGCGAAAGCCTCTTTCAGGGGCAGCGAGGGGCAGCACCTGCCCAGCCCCGAGGCGCTGTCCTCCTGACTTTCATCGTACAGGAGAAGGGAAGGGGCACAGTCTTCCAAAACAAACTGCAGTTCCGCGAGGCTCAGACGGTGGTTCAGGGGAACCAGGACCAGACCCGCCTTTTGCACGGCAAAGAGCAGTTCCAGGTATTCCGGACCGTTTTGGGCCAGAACGGCCACCCGGTCGCCCTTTTGCAGGCCCCGGCCCGACAGGAAAGAGGCCATGCGCCCGGCTTCCCGGTCCAGTTGCCGGTAAGCTATTTCCTCACCCGCCGCGGTGATCAAGGCTGTTTTTCGCGGCGTCAGGGATGCCCTGCGGGCCAGCCAGTCCGGATTATTCATGAGCGTTCCTCCCGTTTTGGTGAACAGGCGGGGCCGCGCGAGCCCTGCCGGTCCAGAAAGTCGATCACGGTGCTGTTAAAGCGCGGGGCCTGCTCGATGAAAAAGAGGTGGCCGCCGCCGGGAAAAATCGCCAGTTCGGCGCCTGGAATGCGCCCGGCCAGGGCATGGGCGTTCTGCACCGGGACAACCAGGTCCTCGTCACCGGCCATGACCAGGGTGGGCACCCCGATTTGGCCGAGGCGGTCCTCGCTGCCGAAGGAAAGAACCGCCTCGAACTGCCTCTGCCAGGCCCGCCTGGGCGTGCCCAGGGCCAGGCGCCAGGCCACGATCCGGTCCACTTCGGCCGGATGGGAGTCGAAATACGGCCGGGAAAAAGCCACCGACAGTCCCTGCCGGATGACCTGTTCCGGCGTCAAACCGCTTATTTCGGTCATGCTCTCCAGTGCCCGGGGCGTAACGGGAACCGCATTGGGACCGCCGAAAGACGTGCAGCAAAGCACCAGACTCTTCACCAGCCGGGGATGGTTGAGGGCCAGTTCCTGGGCGATGAATCCGCCCATGGAAACCCCCAGGACGTGAACCGGCCCCGTCTCCAGAACCCGAAGCAGCCCCGCCGCATCCGCGGCCATGTCGGCCACCGTAAACGGCTCGTCCGGGTGATCGCTTTGCCCGGCACACCGGTTGTCGAAAATGACGGTGCGGTAGCGGGCGGCAAAAGCGTCCCGCTGCCGGTACCACATCCAGGCGGCATAGCCCAGTCCCTCGATGAGGAGAACGGGCTCTCCCCGGCCGGTGTCCTCGTAGTACAGCCCTATTCCGTTTACCAAAACCCTGCCCGCAGCCAAAACCTCACCCCCCCCACCTGATGGCGCAGGCGTCCCAGGCGTAGCCGATGCCCGCGCTCACCATGACCACCAGGTCGCCGTCTTTGATCAATCCGCGGTCCAAAGCCAGGTTCAGGGACAGCACCTGGTCCATTTGACCGATATGGCCGTAGTCATCGAGATAGATGGCCTGGTTTTCCGAAAGGCCCAATTCCTCCAGCACCTGACGGTGCGCCGAACGCTTCATGTGGAGAATGGCCAGGTAGGAAATGTCCTCGATGCGGTAGTTGCTCTTTTCCACGGCCGAGCGGACCACTTCGACGAAATTGCGCAGGGACAGCTTTTCCAGTCGTTCCTTCATTCCGGCCGGATCGGGCACATCCAGGTAGTTCAAACGGGCGGCGAGGGCGGCGTGACTCATGGGCACCCTGGTGCCGCCCGCCACGACCATGACGTCTTCCGAAAAGGAGCCATCGGTGATAACCGACGTCTCCAGCACCTCGTTGAACCGGTGGTTTTTCCGCAACAATATGGCCGCCCCGCCCGCCGCCAAATTGTAAAGGAAACGGGAACGGGGATTGGTATAGTCCACCAGGTCGCAGTTCCGGTAACCGCCGGCCAGCAACACCGTGTTGATGCCGGAGTCGGCCAGCATCAGGCTCTTGGCCAGCTTCAGGGCCATGATGTTCGTGCCGCAGCGCAGCTGGACGTCGAACGACCAGGCGCGATGGGCGCCTATTTCGTGTTGGAGCTTGATGCCGGCGGTCCAAAGAGGATATTCCTTGTATTCTTCTCCGGTGTAAATAACCACGTCGATCAACGAGGGATCGAACCCGGCTCTGGCCAGGGCCTGCCGGGCGGCCCAAATGCCCATCTGGCAGGTGTGGTCCTCCGGTCCCGGCACCGGTTTTTGCTTTATCCCCATTTTTTCCCGGACGACATCAACCGGGATACCGCTTAAGCCCGCTATGGAAGCGGCGGTCATCCTCGGTCGGGGAAGGTAGAGCCCTGTGCTGACAATTCCAACCATATCCGAACTTTTCATAAAAGTCTCCCTTATAAGACATGATTCTACTCTCATATTCTACGCCAAAAAAATCCGTTCGGGCGGGTTGAAAGGCTACGGAGCAGCCTGGTTGGGGGTCGGGGGTGTCAAGCCCCCGCGAATGAAACCAAATACGGCCTCCAAAAACGATTCGGGCGGCATCCGGCCTTCCCAGCCCGTCCAGCGCATGGCGGTGAACGTGGCTATGCCCATGAGACAGTAAACCAGGGCTTCCGGGTCGGTTTTGCGAATCTCGCCTTTGGCCATGGCCTTTTGCATCCGCCTGGCATAGGCTTCCGCGAAGGATTGATAGTACCAACGATAGAGGTTTTCATCCACGCTTTCCGCATCGCGCAACAGCTTGTAAAGATTGGCATGCCTGTGAAGGTACCGATAATATGCGAGCAATCCGGAGGTTTCCTCCTCCAGCCGCGATGGCAAGGAAGACGTTTCTTGCTGTATGGTCTTTCGCAGGTCGTGATGGAGATGTATGATAAGTTGGGTGAATATATCCTTCTTTCCCTCGAAGTAAATGTAAAACGTCCCCTGGGCCACGCCCGCCCGCATCGTGACTTCCACGACCGAAGCGTCATGGTAACCTTTCTCCCCGAAAACCTCCTCGGCAGCCTGAAGAAGCTTCTGGAAAGTCATCTGGCCCTTCGGGGTCTTGGGCAAGGTTATGCCGGACAAATCGGGGAAGTACCGGGCGCTCGTTTCAAGCATGGAAAACCGCGAGCCTCCTGCAATAACATGATTCACCTGTCATTTTACATGGGATGGTTCCTCTTGACAAGGGCGCCGCCTTCCAGCGGTGGTTTCTTTTCGCCGAGCGGCAGATTTCAGCCCTCGAACGGTCATGGGGCCCTTGCCGGCCCCCCCGGCCCCGGGCCATCCCCCCTACCCCACCGGGGTCCCCGCCGCTGCGGCGGGGACCCCGGACATTGGGGACGCTCACGGTTTGTGGGGGGAATAAGGCAGCATGAACGGGAGGCCATCCATTACCGGCGGTGCGACGAGACCCTGATGCAACTCCGGATCAACCGGGGGCGAAGAAGCAATTCCGATGACGGACCTCCTTATCCCGGCCTTGGCACGATGGACGAGGCGGCCATGATTCTTTTGGTTTTCGCTAGAGCACCGTGACCTGCCAGCCTTCCGTGGTCAGCGCCGCGATCGCCGCGTTCAGATCCTTGTCTTTCACCATTATGTAATCCGTTTCATAGGTCGAAATGGTCAGCAGGCTGATGCCGGCATTGGCGATCACCCGGCTGATGGCGGCAACCACCCCGATCACCGACAGACTTATCGGACCGGCCACCCTGATGAGCCGGAAAGCCCGTTCGCATTCGGTCTCCCCCGGTGCCCGCTCCTGGGGGCAGATGACCGACAGCTCGTCCGGCGTTCTGGTTACCGAGAAAAAATTGTCGCCGATGGCCCACTCCGGTATTCTTTCCCGGCTGTCCAACCGGCAGATCGCGTATTTTTCCGGAAAAACGGTGAATACCAGTTCCTGCCTCGCCATGGCCGTCTCACCGCTCCTTTCGCCCACGGCAGCGTCAATACGGAATCCTCGCCTCTATTATCGTTCCCGGTACCTGTATCTCCTCCAGGGCCGCCAGGACCGCCCGGAGTACCGCCGTCTGTTTGGCCGTATCCTTGGGCCGTCCCATGGGGCTGCCGAAGGGAAAGGGCAGGAAGACGGCGCGCGGGGCCAGGACCGCTTCCGCCACGTCCCGCATCGCCGAAAGAGTCACCGTGGCGATACCGTGCTCTTCCAAGACCCGGGCGACCAGACCGGCCGTCTGCTGGCACACCGGTCAGACCGGAACCAGCACGGCGAAGTCTACTTCTTCACGGCGCATCTTCCCGGCCACCTCCGGGGCGGTGACCTTCTTTAGGGGTAGAGTCACCGTCACGAAGCCCATGAAACTGTAAAAGGTCTCGGCCAGGAAACCGATCACCCCGGCGGCGGCCAACTCCCGCATCCGCTCGACCGGGAACACGCAATTGATGTCCCGGGAGGCGTTGGTGTGATCGTAGTGCTCGTGGTAGCGGGAGAGGAGATCCACGGACACGTTGCTGGGGATCTCCCGGTAGGAAGGATCGCCGACGCCGAAGTTGTCGCCGAACGGAGGATGGCCTTTGAGGAAGACCCCGCCAGTGGTGACGAGAGCCCCCCTGGCTTCGCGGACCCTTTTGCGCAGGGGCGTAAACGGCACCGTCTCATGGCGCTCGAAACGGAAGTCCGGATTGTTGTGGGATCGCACGTAGGCCTCGACTTTCTCCATGGTGACGGCCATATCGGTTCCCCCCGTACTCCTCTTCCCCTACCGCAGGTAATGGGGCATTTCCGCGGGCAATTCCAGGGACAGTTCCATGTAGCCTTTGTATTCGTCCCCTTCGTACCAGGGGGTCTGATAGACGAGCCTCCTTACCCCGTTCTTCTCGGTGGTGTAACAGTTGGTAATCCGGTCGGCCAGCATACCCGCCAGTTTCTCCCGGGAAGCCCCGGGGTGGCAGTCCAGGAGATTCCTGCCGATCAAGGCCCGCCCCCCGTGTTTTCGATACTGGGCACCGGCCTCCTCGTTCATTTCCAGGATGATGCCCTCCCGGTCGCAGACCATGATCGAACCGGGAAATTTATCCACCCACGCCGCGTTCAAGACCATTACCCCTCTTCCGTATACTTCCTACCGCATCCAGGCGGTGTTCCGCCGATTATTTCGTGGCCCGTGGCCACGATTCCTCCCGGCCGGAACTACCCTCGCCTCACGGGACATGATATACTGGTAGCCGGCCCGGCCATAACAGCCCGACAGGTGGGAGAATTTCTTGCACGATGGAGAATCGCCCTCGCCGGAGCGCGTCAGCCTGACCATCGACGGCTTCACTCATGCTGGCGAGGGTGTAGCCCGGCATAAGGGGCTGGCCGTCTTTGTCCCGGGGGCGGTGCCCGGCGACACGGTGCTGGCTGAACTGGAGCCGCCACGGAAAAACTACGCGCGGGCCCGCCTGCTGGAAGTACGGTCCCCCTCCCCGGCCCGCGGCGAGGCGGCCTGCCGCCATTTCCCCGCCTGCGGCGGATGCGGTCTGCAACATTTGCGCTACGAGGAGCAGTTACGGCTCAAAACCGCCCTGGTCCGGGACAGCCTGCGCCGACTGGGAGGCCTGAACGACGTGCCGGTGCGGCCGACCCTGGGTATGACCGGCAGCCCGTGGCATTACCGCAACAAGGTCCTCTTCCACGTGGCCCGTCACGACGGTGAAGTCGTCCTCGGGTATTACGCCGGAAAGTCCCACGCCCTCACCCGTGTCTTCACCGCGGGTGCGAATGACAATGCCCCCGGTTGCCTGCTGGTCCATCCCTCCCTCAACGAGGCTGCGGCCGCAGCGCGGGAACTCTTGAACCGCTTCGCACCGGGGAGCGCCGGCGACTTCTTTCGCCATCTCCTTCTGCGCCATTCTCCGGCCACCGGGCAAACCATGGTCGTGGTGGTTACCGCCGCCGGCCCCTGGCCGTGGGAAAAAGAATTCGCCGCCGAACTGGTCCGGCGGCTCCCCCACGTCGTCAGCGTCATGCGCAACCGCCACCCCGGGCGGCCCGGCACCGTCCTCGGCCCCAAGAGCCGGCTCCTTTTCGGCCAGCCCTTCATCGCCGACCGCCTGGAACACCTGCAACTGCGCCTGTCCGCCGCGTCCTTCTGCCAGGTCAACCCGGCCCAGACCCCGGTGCTGTACCGGCAGGCGGCGGCCGGCGCCGGCCTGACCGGCCGGGAAACGGTCGTGGATGCTTACAGCGGCGCCGGCAGCCTGGCCCTGTGGGTAGCCGGGCACGCCCGCCGCGTCTGGGCCATGGAAATCGAGCCCTCCGCCGTGGCCGACGCCCGGGCCAACGCCGCCTTGAACCACACTGCCAACGTGGAGTTCCAAAGAGGTGATGTGGCCGAGCTTCTCCCCGCCCTGGCGGCCGACGGGGTCAGACCGGACGTGGTTATCTTGGACCCGCCCCGGCGGGGCTGCGACCGTACCGTTCTCGAGACGCTGGCCGCCATCAAAACGCCGCGCGTGGTCTACATGTCCTGCGACCCCGGCACCCTGGCCCGCGATCTGGCCTTCCTGTCCACGCAGAACTACCGGGTGGACGAGGTGCAACCCGTGGACATGTTCCCCTGGACGCCCCACGTCGAGACCGTGGCCGCACTTCATTTTCAGCCTATACCACGGGGGACGCATCCTTAAACATTTTTCGCCGTTGCCATGCGTCACGGGTACGTAGGCCGAAACGCCGCTGGTTAGATCGCGCCAAACCAGGCCCCCCAGAAGAAGGGCCATGGAAAGGCCCAGCCCGCCCAGCAGGACGCAGTCCGCCCGGAGGAAAACCGCCGTCCATACGCCGGTCTACCCGGCGTCCCTTCCCCCGCTCTCCCGCTCCACCCCGGGCAGGCCGGCCATGACACCGGCCAGGAACCAGAAGTAGGTGCTCATCATGGGCACCTCGAAGATGTTTTCCACGGCGTTGTGCACCAGCACCCCGAAGAGACCGGCGATGAGCGCGGCGCTCACCAGTTTGAGGTAGGGTTCCGAAAGGCGGAGCGTGGTGGCCAGGCCGCAACGGACCACCGACACGAGCAGCCACAGGAGAGCCAGCGAGCCGATCAGACCGGTCTCCGCGGCCGTCTTGACGTAGAAGCTGTCCACGTAAAAGCTGCCCGGCACCTCGTTGGCGGCCACCGCCCCGCCGTACCAGCCCAGCCCGTCCCCCATCAGGGGATGCAGACGCACCTGGGAAAGGGCGGCGCCCCAGCGCTCCAGTCGGCCGGCGCGGGCGCTGGAGGCCAGATAGGCCGGGGACAGCAGGTACAAAAGCCGCGCCGTGACCGACGGCATGGCGGCGGGCACCGCCAGGGCCGCCGCCACCAGGCCGGCCAGAAGCCGCCAGTTATAGAGAAGGGCGAAAAGGACCAGGCCGGCCAACAGGGCGAACCAGGCCGCCCGGGTGTAGGTGAAGACCAGGCAGGCGATCATGGAGAGCAGCATCACCATCGCCGCCGGTCGCTTCCAGGTCCGGCCGGCGGCCAACAGTTCGGCCAGGGCCAGGGGAATGGTCAGGACCAGGAAACTGCCCAGCACGTTGGGGCTTTCCACCACCGAAAAGACCCGGGTGGTGAGCGAAGGTTCGGCCTGGTCCACCCACTGCGGCGGAATGGGTACCTTGATGTAATACTGGTAGTTGCCGTAGAGGGAAACCAGGAAGGCGACGGCGAGCAGGACCCAGACGATGTTGTGCACCCGTCCCCGGCTGCGGACCAGGTTGGAACCCACGAAGAACCAGAGGATGTATTCGACGTACACCCGGAGACCCGCGAAACCGATGCCCGTAACGGGGGAATTGAAGAAGAACAGACCGATCATGACCGCGGCGAAGACGATCACCGGCAGGTCCAGGGGCGTGCGCCGGTACACCCTCTCCCCGCGGGCTACCTGTCTGGCCACCCACGCCGCCACGACGAGCACAAAGAGTCCCTTGTCCCATACCTTCCACAACAAAGCGGCCGGCGGCGTGCTGCGCAGGAAAAAGTCCCAGAAGGCGAAAGGCAGCAATAGGTAGAGGAGGTCCTCCACGGCGAAGTACCGGAAAAAGCGGTAGACGCGACTGGTACCTGAAAGCCCTGCCGGCTCGGGCCGGTCGGTCACCCCACCCAGGCCCGCGTTTTGGAGCCGGCGTCGCAAGGGTGGGCGCAGGGCCGCCAGACCCCGGGCCAGGGCCTGATAAAGAGGCGCATCCTCCTCGAAAGGCCGCAGGGTGCCGAAACCGGTCAGCCAGCGGTAGCACCCGCTGGCCCGGACGTGGTCGCCCAGACCCGCCAGGGTACGGAGGAAAAGACTCCCCCGCCAAACAGTAGAAGACAAAGCGCGGTTCCTCCCGTCGTCAGTCTATACAGATGTTACTAAGGGAGAAACCGCCTGTCAAGCGAGGCTTGAAACTAGAAGAAGAATTCGTAGGCGGCGACCGCCACCAGGATGAGGCCGGCGACGAGGGAGGCCCACCGGCCCAGCCAGCGAGAGAGATAGAGATGACCGAACTTCACGCCCCAGGCCAGGGTCAGAAGACTGAGGACGAACACCAGACCCGCGGTCAGGGGAATGTCGATACCCACCATGCCGGCGCCGAAACCGCCGGCCAGGTTGTTGACCGTCAGGGCCAGGGCCAGAAGCAGGGCTTCCCGGCCTTCGATCCGTCCGGAACAGTCCGCGTCCACCCCCACCGGCTCGCGCAGGATGCGGATCAAAAGTCCCAGGGAGCGGATACGCAGTTCGAAGACCTTTCTGGGCTCCGGCGCGGGTGAGGCCACGGGGGTGCAGGTGCCGTTGGGCTTTATCCACGTCTGCAACATCACCCACACGCCGGCGGCCGCGATCACGGCCGAGCCGGCCCCCGCGGCCAGGCCGGCCGGAATGTGGCGGGCCAGCAGGTCGCCCAGGGACATGGCCAAAAGAGTTCCCGCCGTGGTCACCAGGGCCACGACCAGGTTGGAGAACAGGGGAATGGCGATGCGACGGATCCCGTAGGAGACTCCTATCCCGATGTTGTCCAGGTTCGACGACAGGGCCAGGAGAAAACAGGACAGGAAAACCAACCGGCAAGCCCCCCCTCGGGTCTACAAGATAAGTTTATGGGGGGAGGGACCCCCGGGTGCCAGTCCCCGCCGGGAGGGGGTCGCCCTAAAGTGACCGCTTGCCGGGTCGGTGGAACAGGCGTATAATATCGGGGTGGCCGGACGACGAGCAAGTGGGGGGTGAGGGCGTGAGATGGAAACAAAGTCCCTGGAAAACCGTCCTGGTCTTCCTCCTGGTGGTCGGCCCCGGCGTCATCACGGCCAACGTGGACAACGACGCCGGCGGCATCACCACCTACTCCCTGGCCGGCGCCCAGTTCGGCTACCACTTCCTGTGGATCTTCATGCCCGTCACCCTGGCCCTGATCATCGTCCAGGAAATGAGCGCCCGCATGGGCGCGGTAACCGGCAAGGGGCTGGCCGACCTGATCCGCGAGCAGTTCGGCCTGCGCCTGACCGTGACGATCATGTTCCTGCTGCTACTCGCCGACATCGGCAACACCGTCTCCGAGTTCGCCGGTCTGGCGGCCAGCATGGACATTTTCGGCGTCACCAAGTACCTGGCCGTTCCCCTGGGCGGCATCCTGGTCTGGTGGCTGGTGGTAAAAGGGACCTACCGCAAGGTGGAAAAGATCTTCCTGGTGGCCTGTATCTTCTACATATCATACATCGTGTCCGGACTGCTGGCGCATCCGGACTGGCCCGCCGTGGGGCGCAACTTGGTGGTGCCCAGCTTCCGCTTAAGCGGAGATTATCTGGCCATGTTCATCGGCCTGGTGGGCACCACCATCGCCCCCTGGATGCAGTTCTACATTCAGTCCGCCGTGGTGGAAAAAGGCATCACCGCGGCCGACTACCGCTACAGCCGCTGGGACGTCATTCTGGGCTGCATCATGACCGACGTGGTGGCGGTGTTCATCATCATCGCGGTGGCCGCCACCCTGTACGTGCATCACATCGCCATCAACGACGCGCGTGACGCGGCCGTGGCCCTGGCGCCCCTGGCCGGGCGTTTCGCCTCCCAGCTATTCGCCTTCGGCTTACTGAACGCATCCCTCTTTTCCGCCTCCATCCTCCCCCTGGCCACCGCTTACTACGTCTGCGAGGCCATCGGCTTCGAAGCCGGCGTGGACAAGACTTTTGCCGAAGCCCCCCAGTTCTACGGCCTTTACTCCGTCATCATCTTCATCGGCGGCGGCCTCATCCTGCTGCCCGGAGCACCGCTCATACCCATCATGTTCTGGTCCCAGGTGCTCAACGGGGTCCTGCTGCCCGTGGTCCTCATCGCCATGCTGGTCCTGATCAACGACCGCTCACTGATGGGCGACCACGTCAACAGCACTTTCTTCAACGGTGTCTCGTGGGTGACCTCGGTGGCCATGATCACCCTCAGCCTTCTGCTCCTCGCCACACAGTTCTTTCCGAACCTTATCCCGGCCTAACCCAGAAATTTCACCCAATTCCGGTCAAAAACCATCTTGCTATTTTCGGCACATGCGTGTTAAAATTCTGTTAAGCCCGGGGGCGGCGCTCCTGGGGCCTAACGGACGGTGAGGCTCGCGCCGTGACACCAAATATCCGTCGTGGGTAGTTTTTGGGGTTGGAGGGGTGTTTTTTTTCGGTGGACTTAATGAAAGTTCTCACAAGGAACAGGCGGCCTGGACACATCTTATACCGAACCCGACAATTCCAACCTTGACCAACCGGGAGGGATGGAGATGCGTGCTCTATACCGGGAGTGGCTGCAACGGTTTCTGACCTCGGACCAGCCCCAGATGATCCTTCTGGCCAACCTGGTCGGCGTCGTCGCCGGCTTCCTGGCGGTAGGCTACAAGATACTGATCGATTTTCTCCGGGCCTTCATGGTCGAAACCGTCCCGAAGATGGCTCACCTTCCCGCTTCCACCGACGGCAAGTACGTGTCCGCCGCCATGGGTTATTACCTGGTTCTCATCCCGGTAATCGGCGGTCTGGCCATCGGGCTCCTGAACTACTTTTTCACCCGCGACGCGCGCAGTTCCTACGGCGTCCCGGGTGTCATGGAAGCCCTGACCATGCGGGGGGGCCAGATCCGCCTGCGCACGGTCGTCGCGCGCGCCCTGGCGGCCGGCATCTGCATCGGATGCGGGGGCGCCGCCGGCAAACAGGGTTCCATCGTGCAGATGGGTCTGGAACTGGCCAACACCGTGCGGCGCTTTTTCAAAGTGGGGGAAAAGAAGCTGCGCATTCTGGCCATGTGCGGCGTGGCGGCCATGGTGGCGGCCAACTACAACACTCCCCTGGCCGGCATTGTCATGGTCTTCGAGGTGATCATCGGGGAATTCAATCCGTCCTACCTGGGGTTGATCGCCATTCCCGTGGTGGTGGCCAACTTCATCTTCACGTCGATTCTGGGCAATGAAGCCAAGTTCCCCGCCCCGCAATTTCACGCCGGCACCCTGGCCCAGTTGCCCCTGTACCTGGTGGTCGGGGTGGCCGCCGGCTTCCTGGGCCTGATCTACATAAAGGTCATCATCAACTCCGAGTCCTTTTTCCAACGCGCCTTCGCCGGCACCAACTACTTCCTCCGTCCCCTGGTGGGCGGCCTGGGAATAGGCATAGTGGTCTTCCTGGTGCCCATGGCCTACGGCCGCGGCACCCAGGGCATCGACCTGGTGCTCGCCGGAAACCTCCTGCCTTCCGTGATGCTCCTCTTCATCGTGCTCAAACTGGTCAACATCGCCTTCACGGTGGGAGCCTGGTCCGTCGGCGGCGGCTTCCGGGCCGGCCTCTACATGGGCACCATGCTCGGCGGCAGCATGGGCTACGGATTCCAAAAGCTCTTCCCCGCCGTCGTCAGCGGTGCGGGCACCCCGGCCGCCTACGGCGTGATCGGCATGGGGGCGCTGTTCGCCTCGGCCGCCCAGGCCCCGCTCACCGCCATCATGTTCGCCACCGAACTGACGAAGAACTATGCCGTCATCGTTCCGGTGGCGGCGGCCTGCGCCACCAGCGCCTACGTTTCCCGCTTCTTCAGCGACGAGACCATCTTCACCGCCCGCCTGGTGCGCCAGGGTCTGGACGTGGAGAACGCCCGGCGGGAGGACATCCTGCGCAACATCCTGGTGCGTGAAGCCATGGTCCGCGAGGTGGCCACCCTGCCGGCGGACCTGACCGTCAAAGAAGCCTTCCAGCGGGCCCACCTGGGATCCTACAGCGGCTACCCGGTAACCGACGGCCAGGGCCGTCTCGCCGGCATCGTCACGGTCAAGGGCCTGCGCCACGCCCTCAAAGAGGGTTTGCACAACCGTCCCCTCCTTGACGTCACGCCGGCTCGTCTGGCGGTCGTCACCCCGCGCGATACCCTGCGCGACGCCATGATCCGCCTCAACGAGTCCGGCATCAAACGCCTGCCGGTGGTATCCGCCGACGATCCCCGCCGGCTGGTGGGCCTCCTGACCATGGCCGACATCACCCACGCCTACAACGAGGACCTGACCCGCGCCGCCAACCGCAACCGCCTGCTGGCCGCCGCCCGCGCCCGGCGGAAAGAGGCGGCCGTGCCGGGAGAAGTCAGCCCGGCCATGGCCATGGCCGCCACCGAGATCAGCCTGATCGAGTGCGATCCCCGTTCCCTGGCGGCCGATCTGAATCAGTCCCCCGTGGAACAGGACACCGGCACCGTGGGCGCCGAAGCGGCCGATTCACCCGCCCCGGCCGTCCCGGGCCTGGACCAGGCCCACTGACCGGGCTTCCCTTTGTGCTCCGGCCGGGGCGGACCGGGTACTCCGGCCCGCCTCAGTCATCGTCCAGCATGGCCAGGATTTCCGGCGGCAGTTTCTTGACCAGGAGCACCGGCCGGTCGGAGAGATGCACCACCTGGTGGGCGACACTGCCCAGCACCAGGGCCCGCAAATCGCTCGGCCCCTTGGTGCCCATGATGACCAGGTTGAAATTCCCTTCGCGCGCACAGGCCGCGATTTCCTCCGCCAGCCGGTCACCGCAGGCCACGGCGCGCGTTTCCACCGCCATATCGCGGTCCTCGAAGACCTTTCTGGCCTCCCGCAGAATCGCCTCGCTGATGCCCCGGACCGCTCCCGGCGCCGACCAGCCCTCGTCCCAGACCACGCCCGCGGCGCCGGAAGCCGGCCGGTTACAACTGATGATGGTCAAAGTCATGTGCGGGTTGCCCTTCATCAGGGCCGCCGCATAGATGGCCGCCGAGAGCGAACGTTCGGAACCGTCCGAATACAGTAGGGCCTTGATTCTCATGTGCCGCCGGACCGAAGTCCGGCCTCCCCCCTCCCGCGGGCGATGTATCCTGGCAAAACAATCCATTCTCATCGGGCCGGCGGTCAGATGCGGACTTCCCGCACCTCGTCTTCCTTCCCCGTTCGGACCGGGACCCGCCGGCCCAACGCGGACCTGGTGAGCCCCTCGATGCCGGCGAACAGGAAGTTGATCGCCACGCCGGCGGTCAGCGCCGCCAACAGGGCCAGCACGCCGTAAACCCCGGCCTGGTTCTGCGCCAGGGCCGCCAGTTGGCCGCCCAGACCCACCCTTTGCACCGCCATCGCGGTTTGAGCCGTGGCCACCACGCTGCCGTCCCTGACCGCCCACGCCTGTACCTGGATCGCTCCCGGCGGCAGGTCCCTGGGCACCAGGAAGCGGTAACTGAACGCGCCGTCCGGAGCCAGGTCGAAGTCGGCCGTCCGTTCCTGGTACAGTCCCTTCTGTTTCTCCAGGTCGATCAGCGTCTGCAAAAACGGCGCGCTTTGCGCCCCGGTCAGCGCCGCCCCGTTACTCGTGGCGCCGGCCGCGCGGACCAGTTCCCCGAAAGCCCCCGTGATCCCCATCTGCCGTTGCACACCCGACGGCAGCCGGGCGATGTCGGTCGAACCGAGGACCAGGTAGAAGGCGGGGAGACCGGTCACCTTCACCGTGCGCTGGTTCAGCCAGAAGAGACCCTGCCGTCCCTTTTCGGTCATCGTCACCGGGCCGCCGGCAGCCATGAGCCTGACGAAAACCTGGCTGCCGGGGGGCACCCGGCCGCTCACGGTGACGTCCGCCCCCGCGAAGGAAGCGCCGGTTTGAATGGTGGCGGGCGAAAGCCGCAACTGCATGGTGCCGGCCGCGAAGACCGTCCCCGGCAGCACCGTCAGGAGAACCGCCGTCAAACCCAGGACCGGCCATATTTTCTTCCACATCATCAGTGGCCACCTCCTGCCGGAATACTTCGGTATCACCGGGGTCAATTCAGGGAAATCAAGGCGTGGGGCGTCGCCAACAGGTTGTGGACCATGGTACCCATCGTCACCAGCACGATCAGGGAGAAGACCACCCGCACCTGTTCCGCCTTCAGCAGGCGGCCGACCCGTACCCCCACCTGCGCCCCCACGCTGGATCCGGCCAACAGCACCAGGGCCAGCAGCAGGTCGACCGTATGGTTGATCATGCTCTGCGTCAGGGTCACCTCGCCGGCCGTGAACAGCACGGTCACCAGACTGGTGCCCACCGCGATCGGGGTAGGTATACCGACCAGGTAGATGAGCACCGGCAGCATGATGAACCCGCCGCCGACCCCCATCAGGGCCGCCAGCACTCCGGTCAGGCCGCCCAGCCCGAGCAGGGCGATCACGGAGGCGTTGATGCCCGCGCCGGGGAAGTAGACCCTGAGCGGCAGACGGGCCAGGAAGGGGGTCTTGCCCCCACCGGCGGCCGCGGCTTTCTTCTTGCCGAACAGGCTCCGCGTGCTCTCCAGGAACATGAAGATACCGACGACCGAGAGCATGATCACGTACAAGATCTGAATCACAAACTGGGCGTTGCCGGAGGCCAGGAGACGGTGCATCAACTGGGTGCCGGCCAGGCCGCCCAGCCATCCGCCGGCAACCATGATCAGCCCGAGTTTCCAGTCCACGTTCCCCAGCCTGGTATGGGCCATGGCCCCCGAAACGGAAGCCGCCACGATCTGGTTGGAATCCGAGGCCGCGGCCACCGCCGGCGGAACCCCGATCATCATCAGAAGCGGTGTCAGCAGGAAGCCCCCGCCCACCCCGAAGAGTCCGGACAGCAGTCCCACCATGGCGCCCAGGCCCGCTATCGTGAGAACGTTCAGATGTATTCCCGCTATCGGAAAGAGTATATCCATTTCCCAACCCTCCTCGTCCGGTCAAGCCACGTCCGGCCCTTAGTATGGCCTGAATCCGAGCCTCCCCCCGTTCCCGGTCTGTATCTCTGCCCCATTACAAAAGCAAGACCTGTGCCAGGCCCGGCGGGGGCGGGAAATAGTGAAAATCCGCACATGAACAAGGGTCTTGTGCCGGGACAAAAAAAGCGTTGGGCAATTTCTGCCCAACGCAGGGGGATTTTTGCCCATCCGTTTTCAGATGAGCCCGTACTCCTTCATCTTGGCATAAAGCGAACGGCGGTTGAGCCCCAGGGCCTGGGCCGCGGCTCCCCGGTGCCAGTTGTTCTCGCGCAGGACCTTCAGGATGACCTGCCGCTCCACGTCGGCCACGATCTCCTTCAGGCTCCGGCCCGACCCGATGGCGGGGATATCCGGCAGGATCATGGTGGAAAGCGACAGGGGCAGGTCCTCCGGCAGGATCACCGGGCCGGAGGCCATGACCACCGCCCGCTCGCAGGCGTTCTCCAGTTCCCGCACGTTGCCCGGCCAGTCGAAGTTGAGCAGGATGTCCATGGCCGCCGGGGAAAAGGAGGTGATCTTTTTCCCGAACTCCCGGCTGTACTTGACCAGAAAGTGCTCGGCCAGTTCGCGGATGTCCTCGGCCCGCTCCCGCAGGGGCGGCAGCTTGATGGTGACCACGTTGAGGCGGAAGAAAAGGTCCTCCCGGAAGGTTCCCTCCCGTACGCACAACTCGAGGTCCCGGTTGGTGGCGGCGATAACCCGCACGTCGACGCTGACGGTCTCGGTGCCGCCCACGCGCTCGAAATCCCGCTCCTGGAGCACGCGCAGCAGCTTTACCTGCATGGCCGGCGAAAGCTCGCCCACCTCGTCGATGAAAACCGTGCCCTGGTTGGCCACTTCGAACTTGCCCTGTTTCTGCCGGGCGGCCCCGGTGAAGGCCCCCCGTTCGTAGCCGAAGAGTTCGCTTTCGATCAGATTGTCCGGGATGGTGGCGCAGTTGATCTTGACGAAGGGACGGTCGCGCCGGCTGGAATGGCGGTGGATGGTGCGGGCCACCAGACCCTTGCCGGTGCCGCTCTCCCCCAGGAGAAGCACCGTGGCCGGGCTGTCCGCCACCTTGCCGATACGTTTGTAGACCTCCTGCATCACCGCCGAGGAGCCCATCAGATCTTCCACCGGCTGGTCGCCCGGCGAACCGTTGGCCAGGGAACCTTCGCCCCGCGACATCTTTTTGCGCCGTACCGCCTTCTCCAGGATGCTGAGCAGTTCCTCCAGGTTGAAGGGTTTGGTGATGTAGTCGAAGGCGCCCTGCTGCATGGCGTTTATGGCCGTGCGGGTGGTACCGTAAGCCGTCATCAGGACGACCGGAACCTCCAGGTTGCGGCGGCGCAGTTCGTCCAGGGCGGCCAGACCGTCCAGGTCCGGCATGCGGTTGTCCATCAGGACGGCGTCAAATTCACCGCCCGCGGTCTCGGACACGGCGGAGAGCCCCCCGGAGGCGAGCACCACGGTGTAGCCGGCGTCCTCCAGGACCTCCTGGAGAAACTGCCTCACGCTCTCCTCGTCGTCAACCACCAGTATGCGCGGCATTTTCCTTCCCCCCTGCCACCGGCAAATAAACCGAAAAAGTGCTTCCCCGGCCCGGGGTGCTTTCCACCTCGATGCGGCCCCCGTGCCCCTGGACGATTTCGTGGGAGATGGCCAGCCCCAGGCCGCTGCCCCGTTTGTGCGTGGTGAAAAACGGGTCGAACAGGTAGGGCAGGTGTTCCGGATCGATGCCGCGCCCGGTGTCGCTCACCCGGAGAACCACCATGCCGCCATCGTCGGAAGAGGTGGCCAAAGTGACGGTACCGCCCTCGTCGGTGGCCTGGACGGCGTTGTAGACCAGGTTCATGAGCACCTGTTCGATTTGCAGCGGATCCACCATTACCTCCGGCAGACCGGGGGTCAGGTCCTCCCGGAAAGTGTGCCGGGGATGGGTGGCCCGGAAAAAGTGGGCAATCCTGGGCACGAGCGTGTTGATATCGTGCGCGGCGAAGACGGCCTGGGAGGGATGGGCGAAATAAAGGAGTTTCTCCACGATGGTGTTCAGGCGCATGACCTCGCGGTGGATGGTGGCCAGGGCGCGCGGCGACGGATTGGGATTGATCTGCCAGTACTGCGTGTAGCCGCTGATGGAGGTCAAGGGATTACGGATTTCGTGCGCCACTCCCGCCACCAGCTTGCCCAGGGCCGCCAGGCGCTCCTGGCGGCGCGAACGCTCTTCCGCCTCAACCCTCCTCGTGATGTCCCGGACCATGAGCAGGGCCCCGCCCGCCCCCTGACCGGCCGCCGGCAGCAGCCCGGTGGTGAACAGCAGGATACGGTCCCCCTCGCGCACTTCCCGGTCGTGCACCAGTTGTCCGCCGCTCGTGGCCTGACGCAGCAGGTTCACCCCCTCGCTGTCGGCCGGCAAGTCGACCAGGCGCATGGCTTTCGCTTCCTCCGGCAGGTTCAGAAGTCGCAGAGCCGCCTGGTTGCACCCGATGACCTGTCCCTCGCTGTTCACCGCCAGTACTCCCTCCACCACGCTGGCCAGGATGAGGTCGTTGTAACTGCGTGACTGACTCAACTGGCCGGCCAGATCGTTGATGCTGGCGACGATTTCACCCACTTCGCCCGGCGCGGACGGCAGGCGGTAGGAAAGATTCCAGGCCAGCTTTTTCACCCCGTCCTTGACCGCGGACACCGAGCGCACGAAGTTGCCGAAAAGAAACAGGCTGCCGGCGCCCCCGACCAGCAGGCTGAGAATGATGAGCATTTCCACGCTGAACTGCAGCCCCTGCTGCCGCTGGTAGATGGGGTTGAGGTTGGCCCGCACCCAGATGGCGCCGATGGTTTTCCCGCCCCTCACCAGGGGCCGGTAACCGTCCACGTACATGCCGGTGGGCCGGTTGGCGATAAAGTCCAGGATCTCCCCGCTGCCGGTGCTGCTGGTGATCTCTCCCTTGCGGTAGGCGGAAAGGGCGCCGAAGCCGTACACGTTCTTCCCGTCCATGAGGACGTCGAGGTCGCTGTCGTAGATGCCCATCTGCAGGCCGGGATACAGCCGCCCGGCGGCGGCCAAAAGCGGCGCCAACTGCCGGTTCAGGAGTTCCGCCTTGGCCCCGTCGCTCCACCCGGCGGCCTGGTTCTTTTGCAAAATGTCCGCAAAACTGCCGGTAAGCCCCATGTCCAGGAAATCCATGGCCTGGCCGACCATGCCCTTTTGCTGTTCGACCTCGCCCACGGTAATGCTGTTGTTGGTACGCAGCATGAACAGGGCGAAGCCTACCGACACGGTCAGCAGGACGGTCACCAGGACCAGGAACTGGGTCCGGAACTTGATGTTCCTCACGGGGCTACCCGCCTCCCTCGCTAGTTAATTATATCACAAAGCTTGAGCGAAGTCTCCCCCTTTGTTAAAAAAATAGCAAGGCCCGCCATCGTGGGCGGGCCGGGAACAGCCCCGTTATTTCATGGTCACCGCGCCGTTGATGCAGGCAAAAACGCAGGATTCGCACTCGTCGCACAAAGCGGGATCGACCACGGCCTCCCCGCCGCACACGCTGATCGCCCCGTGCGGACAACTGGCGGCGCACTGCCCGCACCCCGAACACATTTCTTTGATGACGAACGCCGGCAATACCCTCCCCTCCGGGTTCAATTATACTATGGTTTTCTATTTGTCGGCAACTGTCGCCGGCCAAAGGACGACCGGCCCGTTGCGACCACCTGCCAAAGCAGCAGGAATCCGTCTCCACGGGTGGAATATCCAATATATTCCCCCATGGCGAGGTGGAAACATGAACTTTACCCTAACCCCCGCCCAACAGGAGTTTCAGCGGCGGGTAGCGTCGTTCGCCCGGCACCGCATCGAACCGGCCGTACCGGAAATGGAAGCGACCGGCCGGCCTCCGGCGGAGTTGATAGCCGACATGGGCGCGCAGGGCTTTATGCAGGTTCGCTTGCCCGGGTCGAACCCGCCGGGGCTGAACCATCTGGACCAGACCCTGCTTCTGGAGGCTCTCTCCCGCCACAGCGCGGCCGTAGGCCTGTTGATGGTCTCCCAACTCATGGGTATCGGCACCCTGATGGAATTCGCCGGCCCCGTCGTCAGGGAGCAGTACCTGCCCCGTCTCACCAGCGGAGAGATGCTGCTGGCGCTGGGCATCACCGAACCGTCCGGCGGCTCCGATCCCGGCGCCGCCGCCACCCGGGCCGAGCGCGACGGCGACTCGTTCCTCCTCACCGGCCGCAAGGTGTTTATCACCAACTCGCATTGGGCGGGGCTGGCCCTGGTGGTAGCCCGCACCTCGTCCGACCCCCGCCGGGGCTTGAGCGTCTTTGCCGTCGATACGGCCAGCCCCGGGTTCCGGACCGGGCGGGCGGAACACAAGACCGGTCTCAAGGGCTGCGTCACCGGCGAACTGGTCCTGGACCAGTGCCGCGTCCCGGCGTCCCACCTTTTGGGCGAAGAGGGCGACGGTCTGGCCATCACCATCAAGGCCATCTCGGAGTACGGCCGCATGGGGAACGCCGGCGTGGCCCTCGGTCTGATGCAGGCCGTTTTCGAGGAGACCCAGGCCCTGGCGGCCGCGGTGGGCCAGTTGCACCAACCCCTGGTCCGGGAGGGTCTGGCGGCCATCTACGGCGAGACCCAGGCCGCGCGCCTTCTGACCTACCAGGCGGCATGGCTGCTGGACACCGGCGCCCGTGCCGACGCCGAGGTGGCCACCACCAAGTTTTTCGCCAACGACGCTTCCCTGCGCTGTGTGCGGCGCGCCATGGCCATCGCCGGCAGCCGGGGTCTCGTGGCCGGCCATCCCCTGGAACGGTGCTTCCGGGACGCCATTCCCCTGATTTCCGCCGACGGCACCGGCGACATCCAGCGTATCGTGGCGGCCCGCAGCCTGGTCGGCCGTTTTTCGTAGCCGGTCAACCCGTTTTCCGACCAATCCGAAAGGGACGAGGACCATGGATTTTGCTCCCGAGGACGAATTGAAAATTCTGCGCTCCTCCATCCGTGCCTTTGCGGCCGACGCGGTCGCCCCGCGGGTGCGGATCATGGAGGAGACGGGGGAAATGCCCCCCGAATTCTGCGGCCTTCTGGCCGGCCAGGGTCTCTTCGGCATCAGCGTGCCCTTCGACTGCGGCGGCACCCAGATGACCAGTCTGGAGCGCCTGGTCATGCTGGAGGAGGTGGCCCGGGTTTCCGCCGCCACCGCGGCCTGGCTGGCCGTTCAGCACACGGCCGCCGCCGCTTTGCTGGAGACCGGCGGACCCCGGGAGAAGAAAGAGGTGCTGCCCGAACTGGCCGCCGGAAGGCAGTTCGCCGCCCTGGCCCTGGTGCCGCCGCCCGGCACGCCGGGTCCGCCCATCACCTTCCGCACCGTGCTGGGCGACTCGTACCGCCTGGACGGCCAGGCCTCCTGGTGTTACGGGGCTCCGGCGGCCGAATGGTTCCTGGTGGAAGGCATAGCCCCCGGACAGGACGCCGCCCTTTTCCTCCTGTCCCGTTCGGCCGAGGGCCTGGTGACCGGCCCGGCCACACCGGCGACCGGGCTGCGGGGATGCCCGGCCGGTCCGGTGCAGCTCGCGGCCGCCTATGTGCCGCCGGAGGCCCGCCTGGGACGGCGGCCTGCCCGCGCCGTGGGCGACGTCATTGCCGCGGCGCACGCCCTGGGCTTTTGCGGCATCGTGCTGGGTGTCATGCAGGCGGCCATGGAAGCCGGCCTCGATTTTGCCACCAAGCGTGTCCTGTACGGCAAACCCATCGCCGGCCTGCAGTCCGTGCAGTTCCGGCTGGCGGAAATGTACGCCGACCTGGAAGCCGGGCGTCTTCTGGCCTACCGGACGGCCTGGCTGATGGACCGGGACGCGGCCTGCGCCCTGGATATGGTGGCCGCCTACCAGTTCCTGGCGGGGTCGGCCCTGCGGGGCACCCGCAAGGCCGTGGAGATCTTCGGCGGGTACGGTTGCCTGCAGGATTTCCCGGTGGAGCGGTTTTATCGTGACGCCCTGACCCTGACCAGCAGGGAGTGCCCGATCCGGCTCGACGCCTTCCCTGACGGGGGCTGAACGGCCGTTGATCCGGGGGCGGTCGCTTTTTGAGACGACGGCCGTCGCTTCAGAGGGTGTTTTTGGGCCTTCAACCGGCAAAACAGACCTCTGGGCGCCTCCCTACAGACTTTTTCCCCCTCATGCGCTAGAATGGGTAATTATTTATCAACACCAGCCCCGGCCGCCTCGGGAGCGGGGTCGCTTCCGTTTTTCCCCGGCCGGGTGAAGAAGGACGGATCAAATTGGAAAACGGCTCCAAGGACGTATTGGTGCTGGGCGGCGGGATCGCCGGGTGTCAGGCTTCGCTGGATCTGGCCGCCGCCGGTTACCGGGTTTACCTGGTGGAGGAGGCGTCGAGCATCGGGGGCGTCATGCCCATGCTGGGCCGCACCTTCCCCACCAACGACTGCTCGCTGTGCATCCTGTCGCCGAAGCTGATGGAGTGCGCCCGCCATCCCCTCATAACCGTTCTGACCGGTACGCGGCTCACCAGCCTGCACGGCGGCCCCGGCCACTTCCAGGCCCGGTTGGAGACCGCCGGGCGCGGGGTGGACGTCGACCGCTGCACGGCCTGCGGCAACTGCGAAAAGGAATGCGGCGTTTACGCTGACGACGAGTTCAACCAGGGCCTGTCCGGCCGCAAGGCCGTCTACCGGCGCTATTCCCAGGCCTTACCGGGCGCCTTCGCCATCGACCGCGACCTCTGCATAACCTGCGAAGCCTGCCTTTTGGCCTGTCCGGTGGGGGCCATCGACCTGCAGCCGGCGGACCGGATTTTCGAGTTGCCGGTCGGAGCCGTGATTCTCAGCCCCGGCTTCCGCCTGGCCGACCCCGCCCAAGCCCCGGGCCTGCGCTACGGGCAGGGTTATCCGTCCATTCTGACCAGCCTGGAATTCGAACGCCTCATCGGTTCGACGGGTCCCACGCGGGGACAACTGCTCCACCCGGCCCTCGGCCATCCCCTGCGGTCGGCGGCCTGGCTGCAGTGCGCCGCCTCCCGGGACGTGGCTCTCTCCCGCGGTTTCTGCTCCTCCGTCTGCTGCATGTACGCCCTGAAGCAGGCCATGGTGGCTCTCGAGGTGGCCGGGAAGCCCTTCGACGCCGCCATCTTCTATACCGACCTGCGCACGTTCGGCAAGGGGTTCGAACGCTACTACCGGCGGGCCCTCGACATGGGCGTCCGCTTCATCCGCTGCCGGGCCTCGGAAGTCAAGACCAAAGGGAACCAGGTGAGTGTCCGGTACGTGCTCGAGGGGGGCCGGGTGGCCACGGCCTCCTTCGATCTGGCCGTGCTCTCCCTGGGGATGGCCTCCCCCCTGCACCATCCCGTGTCCGGCCTCGGCCTGGGCCTCAACCGTTACGGGTTCCTGGAACCGGCCGGCTACTCGGCCGTGGAAACCGGCCAGCCCGGCATTTTCGTGGCCGGCGCTTTCAGCGGCCCCCGCGACATTCCGGAAACAGTTACCCAGGCCAGCGCCGCCGCCGGGGCCGCCGCCGCCGTCCTGGGGCCCCCGGTCCCCGCACCCGCCCCGGCCGTGGCTGCACCTGCGCCCACCGTTACCCGGCCGGAAAACGAGCCGCCGCGGGTGGGTGTCTTCGTCTGCAGTTGCGGCGGCAACATCTCGAACGTCCTGGACGTGACCGCTCTGGCCGACGCCGCCCGCAGGCTGCCCGGCGTCGCTTACGCCACCCGCTTCACCTACGCCTGCGGCCAGGACAGCCTGGCCGAAATCAGGAAGCAGATCGCCCGGCACCACCTCAACCGGGTGGTGGTGGGAGCCTGCACGCCGCGCACCCACGAGCCGCTCTTCCAGGAAACCCTGCGCGAAGCGGGGCTCAACGCCAACATGTTCGAAATGGCCAACATCCGCGAGCATTGTTCGTGGGTGCACCAGGCCCAGCCCCAGGCCGCCATGGCCAAGGCCGGGGACCTGTTGCGCATGGCCGTGGCCAGGGTGGGCCTGGCCGAAGCGGTGTACGGCAGCCAGACGCCCGTCACCCGGACGGCTCTGGTGGTGGGCGGCGGAGTGGCCGGCATGTCGGCGGCCCTGGCCCTGGCCGGACAGGGATACCCCGTGCACCTGGTGGAGCGGGAGGACCAAATGGGCGGCCTGGCCCGCCGCATCCGCTACGGGCTGAAGGGGGAAAACGTGCCCCGCTTCGTGGCCGCGACGGTGGCCCGGGTGACGGCGGAAAGCCTCGTCACCGTCCACACCGGCGCCCACCCGGTGGAGAGCACCGGCTTCGTGGGCCAGTTCACCACCCGCCTTTCCGACGGCAGTTCCATCGAGCACGGTGTAACCATCCTGGCCACGGGCGGCCAGGAAGGACAGCCCCCCGCGGCCTTCGGCGGCGGTCCGCGTGTCCTGACCCAGTTGGCCCTGGACCAGGCCCTGGCCGAGGACGAAAGCCTGTTCACCGCGCCGCAGGACGTGGTTTTCATTCAGTGCGCCGGCTCCCGCGACGACGACCACCCCTGGTGCAGCCGGGTATGCTGCAACAAGGCGGTGCGGCTGGCCCTGGTCATCAAGGAGCGCCATCCCCGCAACCGCGTTTTTGTGCTGTACCGCGACATGGTGACTTACGGTTTCTTCGAGGAACACTACACCCAGGCGCGCGAGGCGGGCGTCGTCTTCCTGCGCTACCCGCCGGACGAGCCCCCGCGGGTGACCGGGGGACCCGATCACCTGGAGGTGGAGGTCACCGACACCGCCCTGGGCCGGCGGGTCGTCCTGCCCGCCGGACTGGTCTGCCTGGCCGCGCCTCTCGAGCCGGGCCCGGCCACGCGCGAGTTGGCCCGCCTTTTCCGGGCCGGCGTCGACGAGGACGGCTTCTTCCTGGAAGCGCACCGGAAACTGCGGCCGGTCGACTTCGCCGTCGACGGGGTATTCATGGCCGGTTGCGCCCACGGACCCAAGAACATCGAGGAGAGCGTCGCCCAGGGCAAGGCGGCCGCCGCCCGGGCGGCCGCCATCCTGGCCCGGGACGCCCTGAGCGTCGAAGGACGGAGCGCGGTGGTCGACCAGGGCCGGTGCGCCGCCTGCGGTTGGTGCGAAATGGTCTGTCCCAGCGGCGCGGTTACCCTCGACCGTCAGCGGCGGGTGGCCGTGGTCAACGAGGTCCTTTGCAAGGGCTGCGGCGCCTGCGCGGCTTCCTGCCGGTCGGGTGCGCTCGACCTCAAGGGATGCATGGACGAGCAGATCATGGCTATGCTGGAAGCGATCTGAACCTCAACGCCAACCTTTTTAACCACCCTCCGTCAGGCAGGGTGGTTTTTTTACGGAGCAAAGTTGCCACCGAGGCCGCCGCCAATGCCAGCTATCAAAACATGTTCATCACCACGCTCGTCGCCGTCGTGCCCGTCCTTTTGCTCGGCCTGGTCATGGCCTTCGCCCTGGCCCGCAACATCGCGCGCCCCCGGGGGAACTGGAGACCGTTGCCGCCGACATCGCCGGGGGCAACCTGGGCCGTAACGTCCTCGGCCACGGAAAGGCTCTCCGCGATAGCCGGCGACCTGAACCGGCCGGTGGTTCGCTACCGGCTCCAGCCGCCCGGCCTGTGGCCCACGCCACCCTTCCCGGAGGGTGGCGTTTTGGCGAACACCCGACTTCGGACGGCTCGGGCAGGAAAAAGGCGCATCGTCCGCGAAGAAACCTGAAAAACGTAAATCGATGTTCGAGGTGCTGCCGGTTTGGGAAAGAAGTTCGCTGCCATCGCCGCCATGGTTCTCTTCACGATTGGCGCGCTCGCCGGATGCGGGCCGAAGCCCGCTCCCTCCGCCGCCCCCGCCACGCTCACGTTGGGCATGCTGCCCATCATCGACAACCTGCCTTTCTGGGTGGCCCAGGAAAAGGGTTACTTCGCCGCCGAAGGCCTGCAGGTGCAGATGATTTCCTTCCCCAGCGCCGTGGAGCGGGACAGCGCCTTCACGGCCGGCCGCATCGACGCCGCCGTGGGTGACCTGGTGGCCGTGGCCCAGTTGAACGAAGCCGGGACGCCGGTGCGCGCCGTTGCCCTGGTGATGGGAGTCAAACCCGGCGAAAGCCGTTTCGCCGTGCTGTCGGCGCCCCAGTCGGCCATCCGCGAGCCGGCCCAACTCAAGAACGTTCCGATCGCCATTTCCCCCAACTCGGTCATCGCCTACGTAACCGACCGCCTGCTGGAGGACCGGGGCCTGACGAAGAACGAGATACGCACGGCCTCCATCCCCAACATGCCCATACGCCTGCAGGCCCTGCTCAACGGCACCGTCGCAGCGGCCACCCTCCCCGATCCCCTGGCCACCCTGGCCCAGATCCAGGGGGCGCACGTCGTGGCCGACACCGCCAACGACAACGTGGCCCAGACGGTGCTGATGGTCCGCCGGAATACCATCGACCGCAACCTGCCGATGCTGCAAAAGCTGATGAGCGCGTACACCCGGGCCGTCGGGGACATCCAGGCCGACCCCGGTGCCTTCAACGGCCTCCTGGTCAACCAGGCCCGCGTACCGGCCGCGGTACTGAATTCTGCCAGCCATCCGCTGCCCGTACATTTTTCCCCGCCCCGGTTGCCGCCGCAAACGGACGTGGCGGCGGTTGTGCAGTGGCTGCAAGCCAACGGACAATTGGCCAGGCCGCTGACTTACGACGACCTGGTGGACAGCAGGGTGCTGGGTCGTTGAACACCTCTTCTTTGGACGGATGGTATTGGTCCCGGGCAAAAACACTCCCTGGAGTTGACAGGGAAGGTTCGGGTTCTCCAGGAGAACCTTGTCCAAAAGGTTTGTTCCCAGCCTCGGGAAGGAAGCGGTTGGACGGAAGACTCGGTTTGCATAACGGCCTGACGGCCTTTGCGCAGACGGCATGCCACCCGGTCCGGCCCGACCTGAAGCGGACAGCCTTGACGGGTACGTGACCCAGTTTTAGCCGGTGATAGGAAAACCGGTAGGTTGTATCTGACAGGTCGCGGGAGACGGGGTTAACCCCCCGCTGGCTCGGTCAACGCAAGGTGCCCCCGGCCCTGCGCCCAGCCGGCGCGGCATTTTGGTACCTCCCGTCCGGGTGGGACTCCCGGAGCCGAGGTCGCCCTGTCGCGAAGCTCACCAGAGGTGGGCTAATCAAATCCGAAAGGAGCGAAAGCCTGGTCAGGGGGCGGCCGGCGAACCAATGCCTGCCTTTTGGTAGCCATTGCTAGCTTTTTTGAACCAGGGATCGACAGTGAACGACCCGGAGCTGTTCTCCGCCACAACCGGCGCCGCCGTCGACGTAGCCGGTTTATCGGTGGCCTACCGGCGGGACCGGGTGACCGTGGAAGCCCTGCGCGACGTCAACCTGAGGGTGGATCCCGGTACCACCTGCTCCGTGATCGGCCCCTCCGGCGGCGGAAAGACGACCCTGCTGTACGTGCTGGCCGGCCTCCTCCGCCCGGGCGCCGGCCGGGTCACCGTCAACGGGGACGACCCGCGCGGCCGGCGGCAGACCTCCATCATCCTCCAGGATTACGGCCTGCTGCCTTGGAAGACCGTCTGGCAGAACGCGGTGCTGGGGCTGGTCATCCGCCGGAGCCCGGCCGCCCACATCCAGGCCGAGGGGCACCGGATCCTGAACGACCTGGGCCTGTGGGAACTGCGGGGGCGCTATCCGGGCCAGTTGAGCGGCGGCCAACGCCAACTGGTGGCCATCGCCCGCTCCCTGGCCACCCGGCCCGACCTTCTCCTGATGGACGAACCCTTTTCCTCCCTGGACGCCCTGACCCGGGAATCCTTGCAGGAAACCCTGCTCGACGTCCTGCGGGACGGTTCGCTCACCCTGATCCTGGTCACCCACAACATCGAGGAAGCCGCCTACCTGGGACGGCGCATCGTGGTCCTCACCCCCCCGCCCGGCCGGCTGGCCGCCGTGCTGGACAACCCCGGCGCCGGAAGCCGCGGCTGGCGCAAAACGGAACAGTTTTACCGTTTGTGCCGGGACCTGCGCCAGACCCTGGAGGACGCCTGCCGCCGGGGTGCCGGGGAGGGATCGCGGTGAGCGATCCCCGGAGACGTCTCGGAGGTACGGCCGCCGCCGTAGGGGCCCTCTTCCTGTCCTGGCAGCTTTTCTCGCTGCTCCTGGACAATCCGGCCCTCCCCCCTCCCGTGCGCGCCCTCGGCACCCTGGTCGCCCAACTCCCCCGGGGACTGGGCCGCGACTTTTTGGTCAGCACCTGGCGCGTGCTGGCCAGCATCCTCATCGCGTTCCTGCTCGGCGTGCCCGCGGGCCTGTGGCTGGGCCTGGACGAGCGCTGCGACCGTTTTTTCGCCCCCCTGGTCTACCTGACCTACCCCGTGCCCAAGATCGTCTTTCTGCCCCTGGTCATGGTTCTCCTGGGCCTGGGCGATACCGCGAAGATTTTCCTGATCACCCTGGTGGTCTTCTTCCAGGTACTGGTGACCGCGCGGGACGCCGCCCGGAACGTCAGCCCGGCCATGATCCTGTCGGTCTCCTCCCTGGGCGCGGGCCGTCTCGACGTCTACCGGCACGTGGTCTGGCCGGCGGTGCTCCCGGACATCCTGACCGCCCTGCGCATCGGCTCCGGTACGGCCATCGCCGTCCTCTTTTTCTCGGAAACCGTCGCCAGCCAGTCGGGGCTGGGTTATTACCTGATGGACGCCTGGTCCCGCTACGCCTTCGACGAGATGTTTGCCGGCATCATCGCCATGGGCGCCCTCGGCTACCTGCTCTACCTGGCCCTCGACGCCCTGGAGATGGCGCTCTGTCCCTGGAAACGGCCATGAAGAAATTGGGGCGAAGGGCGCCACTGTTTCCGCTCTTTTACGTCTAAATCGGTAGAAACCAAACTAAGGGGGGCAAGTTTTGTGTTCAAGAGAAATTTCGTCCTGCTCCTGGTTCCCTTGGTGCTGCTCCTTTCCTGGGCGGCCTGGCGGGCCCACCCCGCTCCGGCCCGTGCCGACACCACGCCCGCCGGAAACAGCATCACCGTCAACGGCACCGGCACGGTACAGGTGGTCCCCGACGAGGCCACGGTCACCGTCGGCGCCGAGGAGGACGCCGCCACCGCGGCCGCCGCCCAGACCGCGCTGGCCCGCGACACGGCCGCCATGGAAAAGGCCATCGCCGGCGCCGGCATCGACCCGAAGGACGTCACCACCAGCGGCTACAACCTCTGGCCGTCCTACGACAACAACGGCAAGGCCGATGGCTACCGGGCCTCCAGCGATTTTGCCGTCACCATCCACAAGCTGGACGCCCTGGGATCCTTCCTGGACGCCATGGTGGCTTCCGGTTCCAACCGGATCGAGTCCATCGCGTTCCAGCGCAGCGACATCGCCTTCTACCAGCGGCAGGCCCTTCTGCAGGCCGTGGCCGACGCCCGGGCCAAAGCCAGGGCCGTCGCCGACCAACTCGGACGGCCCCTGGGTCCGGTGACCAAAATCACGGAGAACGGTCAGGGCCCGGTGCCGGTTTACGACCACGAGGCATCGTTCGCCGTGAGTGGAGCGGCCAGCGCCCCCTCGACCGTGGTCCAGCCCGGCCAACTGACGATCACCGCCTCGGTCACGCTGGAGAATTCTTATTAGTGTAACGTGAGGAAGGCTTCGGGGTGAACATACGAAATCCGGTCCTGGTCGCCACGACCCTGGTGGCGCCCGTGTCCGGGGCGGCCTGGCGTTTCCACCCCTCCCCGGCCTGGGCCGGTACCACCCCGGCCGAAAGCGGCATCACCGTCAACGGCACGGCGCAGGTGGTCCCCGACGAGCCACGGTTACCGTCGGCGCCGGGCCGGTTGACCATCACGGACCCGGTCACCCCGGAGAATGCGGAACGATCACATGAGGTGTCGACAGAGGAAGCACGCGGTGGCATTCAGCGAGGACGAGTTCGAAAACATATACAGAACGTGGGCTCCCGCCCTCTTCAACTTCACAGCCCGGTTGGTGGGCCGTCAGGAGGCCCGCGACCTGGTCCAGGAGACCTTCTTGCGCCTTTTCCGGACCCCGGCACCCCCGGACCGGGTCAAACCCTGGCTTTACCGGGTGGCCTACCGCCTGTGTATCGATCACCACCGCAGAAAGAAAGCCGCCCCCGCCCACCCGGTTTCCGAACTCCCGGAACCGGGTGATCCCGGGGCCAATCCGGAAACCGTGTACCTGGCCCGGGAAGCCATGGCCCGCTTCCTCGCCGCCTTCCGCAACCTGCCCCCCGAGGGGCGCGCTCTTTTGCTTCTGCGCGAGAAAGACAACGCCTCGTACCGGGAAATCGCCGCCATCACCGGGATCACCGTGGAAGCGGTCCGTTCCCGGCTTTACCGTGCCAGGGCGGCCCTGCACCGGGCCCTGGCGATAGAGGAGGCGAAGTGAGATTGGCCGGCTGCACCTACTGGGAATATCAGATATCGCTGGACTTGGACGATGAACTGGCGGTGGACGGCCGGGACGCGCTCGACCGCCACCTGAACGGGTGCGCGCATTGCCGGGGGGTGCGGGAAACTTTCGCCGCCGCGTCCGGCGTCCTGTCGTCTCTGCCGGACCTGGCCGACCCCGGCCTGTTGGCCGCGCTGCACGACGACATCTGGGTCAAGACTTACCGGGCCCGGCACAAACCGAAACGGCGGCGCCTGGTCTGGCCGGCGGTGGCCGCCGCCCTCCTGGCGGCCTTTGCCGCCGCCAACCTCTGGCTGGGCCCCCTGTGGCAGCGTCCGGCGCTGGTCGCCGTCACCCTGGCCCCCGGCAACTGCCTGGAACTGATCTTCAACCAGTCCATGGACAGCACCTCCTGGCCGGGAACGGCCACCGTACCGGCAAGCGCGGCCGGCCGGCTCAACGCGCCCATGACGGGCGGCCCTTCCGCCGGGACGGCCGCGCCTTTCGCCGCGGGCGGGTCCCAGACCCAGGGGGCGCCCCAAATGTCCCACGCCCCGGCCATGGAAAACAGCCCCGTCTTCGGGACGTTCAGCCCCAAAGCCGCACCGGCCCAGCCGACTCCCGCCCCCGTCCCCTCCTACACCGTGAGCCGGCAAGGCGATCAACTGGTCGTCTCCTTCGCCGGGCCCCTGCCCAAGGGGCCGTTTCAAATCCTGGTACCGGCCACCCTGCGGGACCGCTGGGGCCGCAAGTTGGGTCGTACCTACCTGGTGGTAATCGATCAGGGGAGCGTGGCGGTCAAAACTCAGTGAGGAGGCCGTCCGCGACCGCGGAATAATCGGTACCGGAAGCCATTTGAAGATGGCCGCGCCGCATTCTTCTGACTTCAGTCAGGAGTAAGGCGCGGACCGGGGGCCTGCCGCTCTCCCCCTGATGGAAGTAATGCCGGACCATGTGCATTTGTTTATCATGGCTACACCTAATCAATTGATCGCCAGCATGATAAAAGCGCTAAAGGGAGTGTCCGCGAGATTCCTCTTCAAGGAGCACCCCGAATTAAAGAGCCAGCTTTGGGGCGGGCACCTCTGGAACCCTTCGTATTACGTTGGCACGGTAGGCCATATCTCGGAGGAAACGGTAAAAAGGTACATTGAGAGCCAGAAGGGTGACTCATAATCATGCCTCATCTTCGCGGTTTTACAAAGACTCGTATTCACAATATCCTCATTCTTTCAGACACTGATCAGCACATGCAATGCACCGTTGATCAATACCGGCGGGTGGTGTCCTTTTATCTTCAAGTATTTCACGATCACCAGGAACTGATAGGCGAAGGTGGTTGGCTTTTGGCGACCGAAACACTTACCCATAGAACGGCGCATAATCTCAACCATATATATCCTTTCGATAACGAGCTTCCTAATTATCCTTCCGGTTTAAGGCGAGCCGCCATCGCTGAGGCCTATGGTCACGCATGTGCGTGGAAGACCAGTTACGACAAATGGCAGACTAAAAAAGAAAGGAGCGAAGAACGGAATCTAAAGCGTATAAGCGGCGAAAAGGGACCGATAGAGTTCACTGATCATCCACCCCAGTTTCCGTGTGACACCAAAGACTGGCCTGTTTTTTATGGGACCACGCTTAAGATGCTGGATAGCCATCACCTTATGGTCAAAGTTTTTACCGGAAAGGCTTATGTTTATCGCAAAATTACCCTTGCTCAAGCGTTTATTGCGCCACCAGGTTATGCTTGCGGGTCGCCTTCTCTCATTCACAGGTCCTACGGCTGGGAATTACATGTTCCCATAATTCTCCGGGAGAAGGTCGATCTAAAAAAGATCGAAACCCTCGTAAAAGACAAAGACCTCAGAATCTGCGTTGTGGACTTAGGCATAAACCATCATGCCGTAGCAACCATTCAAGATACCAAAGGTAGGGTCTACGCTACCCTGTTTATTTCAGGAGCTAAGGATAACCGCCTTAGGAAGAGGTATCTTGAGAAAATTGTCAACCTTCAAATGGAGACCAAAATCATTCCAAAAGGAGAACGTTTTGCCAGGGACTTATGGGACAAGATTTCCAATCTCAACGATCATGTAGCCCACTATGTTTCCAAAAAACTCGTCGAGTTTGCAACCACCTATGGTGCAAAGATAATCGTGTTCGAGCATTTGGGAAGACTTAAGCCATCTAAAGGCACAAAATCGCATTGGTTTAACCAGAAATTTATTTTCTGGGTCAAGGGCAGAACTGTCAAATACGCCCGATACAAGGCGCTGCATAAAGGCATCATTACGTGCAGAGTCAGCCCAAAGAATACCTCCACAAGGTGCCCTTATTGCGGGACGTTGACCATTATACGCTATAATAAAGGCACAAAGAAAGGCGTAGCCCTGGCCCAGTGTACGAATTGCAAAACCCACGACGTTAATTCTGATTATGTGGGTAGTCTTGGGATCGGAACGGCGTTCCGGCTAAAACATTGCTGCCCATAGGTTTTATCTCGTGCCGGTGCGCGTCCAAAACCACCGGAAGTCCTCTCTGGCAACAGTGGGGCGTCTATACCATCAAGACAGGCCCTCATCGGATGGTAGTGGATTAGGCAAGAACCCGCTAGTGTGCTTGTCCCGGTAAAATACGGCGGAACCAAAGTGGGGTCCAAACCCATTCTGGTACGGAGTAGAGTCCACGACTCAAGAACTCCCACGTTCGCGTACCCGACCTTAGGACAGGACAAAGTTCACGGGAAGTTAAACCCGGAATCCTCTGACCTCGGTCAGGGGAGGTTCAAAAAATTGGCCTTCGTTCAATCCACCTCCCGGAATTGATCTTCTGCACCGTTTTTGAACTTCCAAGTTTAGGTGTCTAAACCGGACACTTCCACATACTAAATGAGCCCCGAAGCTTTCGGCCAAAACTTGACAAGCCTCTGCCGTTCTCCTAATATATCAGTATGATGAATATCTATATACTGACAAGGAGGGTTGCGCTGTTTTCGACATCGAAGAGAGCCTTGGCTTCCTGTTGGCCAAGAACCACCGGCGGGCCTCCTGCCTGTTTCGCGGGAAGCTGGAGCCCTACGATCTTACGCCGCCCCAGTTCGCCGTTCTCGCCATCCTCTGGTGGCAGGAAGGACTCTCCCAGACCAGGCTGTGTTCGCTGGGCAACATGGATCGAACCACCCTCAGCGGCGTCATCGACCGGCTGGAAAAGCAAGGGCTGGTTACACGAACCGGCGACCCCGGTGACCGGAGGACCTGCCTGATCCACCTCACTCCCAAGGGAAAGGATTTGGAGGCCCCTTTGACCCGCCTGGCCGGGGAGACCAATGCGTCCATAAGCGCCAACCTAAGTCCGGCGGAGAAGGACCAATTGGTCAAACTGTTGAGGAAAATGCATGATTGACGGCAGCGATATCGACCGGGGTCAATCGAGCCGCGAAATTTCGAGCATTGACAGGGGGAACTTTTTGTGGAAAGCAAAATTGCTTCGGCCGTCGATTTCCGCTACGGGCCGGTGGCCGTGGTTCTGACCGACGAAAAGCCGGCCGGGGCCCTGCAGTTCAAGGAAGGCCGCTGGGGCTGCGTGGCGGCGTCCTTCACCGCCGCCGCCAAAAAGAGGCGTCCGGCCGTTTTCGACCGGACCACGTTCGGTTGCCTCGGCGGCGGCACCGGCCTGGGCTTCGGCAACCAGTACGCCCATTTTCCCGGCGGCATAGAGTACTACATTTCCACGGGCAACCAGGAGTTCGCCCGGTCTCCGGCGGCCGCGAACCTGCGCACCTCCACGCCGCTGGACGAAGGCGAGCGCTACGTCATATCCCCGGAGATAGCCGGAAATTTTGTCAAGTCCCTGCCGATGACCGACGTGCCCACCACGTACGTGGCGTTTGTCCCCCTGGAGCAGGTGCCCCCGGACGAATCGCCCGCCGTGGTGGTTTTCCTGGCCAACGCCGATCAACTGAGCGCCCTGACCGTGCTGGCCCACTACGACCGGGGCGGTGAGGAGGCGGTCGTGGCGCCTTTCGGCGCCGGCTGCCACACCCTGTTCCTCATCCCCTACGCCGAGGCGCGCAAGGAACACCCCCGGGCCGTCGTCGGCTTGACCGACCTCTCCGCCCGTAAACACGTCGACCGGGATCTCTTGTCCTTCGCGATCCCCTTCGCGATGTTCCGTCGGATGGAAGGCAACGTGGCGGGAAGTTTTTTGGAGAAGGACAACTGGCTGAAGATACGGGAGAGAAACCGGGAGGCCTAGCTTCACCCCAGCGGCGTCCCCTGCCGCAGGGCCGCCCCCCGCAGGAAAACGTCCGCGGCCAGCCTTTTGCCGCCCTCGGCCTGCAACTCGTAAACGGCCACCGTGCCCTCCCCGGCCCCGACCAGGATCGTCCCGCCCCCGGCTTGGACTACCCGGCCGGGGGTGGTTCCCTCGCGCGCGGGCCCGATCCCGGCCCGCCAGATCTTCAGGCGGCGGCCCCCCCAAAGGGTGTGCGCGCCCGGCCGGGGCGAGAGGGCCCGTACCCGGTTGACCACACGTTCAGCCGGTTCCTCCCAGCGGATTATTTCGTCGGCGGGGGTAAGGGGCGGGGCGTAGGAGGCCCGGGCGTCGTCCTGCCTGACGCGGGGCAGGTCCCCCAAGTCCGCCAGGGTACGCACCAGAAGGGCCGCCCCGGCAGGCGCCAGGCGGTCCAGAAGCTGTCCGGCGTCATCCTCCGCCCCGATTCCCAGCGCCTCCTGCAGGATGATGTCGCCGGTATCCATGCCTTGATCCATGTACATGGTCGTGACTCCGGTCACCGTCTCCCCGTTGAGCAGGGCCCGCTGGACGGGGGCCGCCCCCCGGTAGGCCGGCAGCAGGGAGGCGTGCACGTTGACGGCCCCTTTGGGAGCCGCCCGCAACACCGCTTCGGACAGTATGTGCCCGTAGGCCACCACCACCAGGACGTCCGGCTTCTTTTCCGTCAGCCAGGCCAGGAAAGCGGGGTCTTTGGGATGCCGTTGGCACAGCGGCAGGTGGTGGGCCAGGGCGGCCTCCTTGACCGGGGAGGACGAAAGGCGCCCGCCCCGTCCCTTGGGCCGGTCCGGCCGGGTGACCACCCCGGCCACCCGGTGTCCGGCGGCCAAAAGGGCCTCCAGGCTGGCCACGGCGAAATCCGGGGTGCCGCAAAAAACGACGCGCATCGCCTCAGCCTTCCTTGCGGGGCGTCCTCACCCCGACGGCCCGGTCGGTAAAGAGGATACCGTCCAGATGATCGACTTCGTGCTGGAACACCCGGGCCGGGAAACCGCTGGCGCGGTAGGACACCTCCCGGCCCTGCCGGTCCAAACCCTTTACCCGCACCCGCAGGGCGCGGGGTACCTCGCAGTAAAGGCCGGGCGCGGAAAGACAGCCCTCGGTGTCGAGAGCCTCCCCCTCGTGGCCCGAAATCTCGGGATTGATGAGCTCGACCAAGCCTTCCCCCGTGTCGACCACGATGACCCGCTTGGTCACTCCGATCTGCGGCGCGGCCAGGCCCGCGCCCCGGTTGGCCCGCATGGTTTCGGCCAGGTTGTCCAGGAGTTTCAGGACGGATGGGGTGATTTGTCCGACCTCCTTGCACTTCTGCCGCAGCACCGCACCCTCGCCCGGTTTGTCCATGTCCAGGATCCTGTATACAGACAAGTGCATTTTCCCCTTCCGATGATTCCCGGTCTCAGCCTTCCCGGCGGGGCCGTTTTATCGCCACCGCCCGGTCCGTGAAAAGGATGCCGTCCAGGTGGTCGACCTCGTGCTGGACCACGCGGGCCGCGAAACCGTCCACCCGGTAGCCCACCTCCCGGCCCTGCCGGTCCAAAGCCTTGACCCGCACCCGCCAGGCGCGGGGCACCTCGCACAGAAGTCCCGGCGCGGAAAGGCAGCCCTCCGTGTCGAGGGCGTTTCCCCGGGGATCCGAAATCTCGGGATTGATGAGTTCGATCAGTCCTTCCCCCGTGTCGACCACGACCACCCGCTTGGTCACTCCGATCTGCGGCGCGGCCAGGCCCACCCCTCGGTTGGCCCGCATGGTTTCGGCCAGGTTGTCCAGGAGCCTGAGGATGGACGGCGTGATCTCCCCGACCTCTTTGGATTTCTGCCGCAATACCCCGCCCTCTTCGGGGTTGTCCATATCCAGGACCTTGCATACAGGCAAACGCGCTTCCCTCCTTCCGCCGACTCCCGCCGGGCCTGCTCTATTCTTCCCCCATTATATACCGCAACCTCCCGGAAGGTAAACTCATTGAGGAGCAATGTTCAGGTCCCCCCGGCGGTGGGTTGCCGAAGATTTTTCCCTTCCCCCAAAGCCCCCGTTCCCAACGAGGGATGGAGACCAGACCGCCGGCGTCACATCATCCAGTGGGGGTCCACGTCGATCCCCAGAAAGAACCGGTGCCGCGCGGCCGTCTCGAAGCGGTCCAGGGCCTCTTTCAGGGCGGCCCTCAATTCGGGCCCCCGGGCCCCTTTCAGCATCAACTGCCAGCGGTAGAGTTCCTTGATGCGGGTCACCGGGGCGGGCGCCGGTCCCAGCACTTCCCATGCCGCCCGGGCCGTCCGCAGGCTTTCGGCCAGCCGGGCGGCCCCCTCCCGGGCCCTGGTCTCGTCCTGGTCGGCCAGCAGCACGCGGATGAGGTGTCCGAAGGGCGGGTAGAGATGTTTTTGACGCAGGGCGGCTTCCGCCGCCCAGAACCCGGCGAAGTCGTGGGCGGCCGCCAGGCGGATGCTGTAATGGTCCGGGTCGTAGGCCTGGGCGATCACCGTGCCGGGCGCGCCGCCCCGGCCCGCGCGTCCCGCGACCTGGGTGAGCAGTTGGAAGGTCCGCTCGGCGGCCCGGAAGTCGGGCATGTGCAGCGACTGGTCGGCGCTCACCACCCCCACCAGGGTGACACCGGGCAAGTCGAGGCCTTTGGCGACCATCTGGGTGCCTACCAGGATATCGGCCTCCCCGGCCGCGAAAGCGGCCAGGATCCGCCCGTGCGCTCCCTTGCGCGCCGTGGTGTCCGCGTCCATGCGCAACACCCGGGCCCGCGGGAAGAGGCGCCCCACTTCCTCCTCCACCCGTTCGGTCCCGGCCCCGAAATGCTGCAGTTCGCCGCCGCACTCCGGACAGGCCCCGGGTTCCGGACGGGCATGGTTGCAATAGTGGCACCGCAGGTAGCCCGAGCGGTGGTAGACCAGGGATATGGCGCAATGGGGACACCGCAAGGCGCCCCCGCAACGGCGGCAGACCAGCAGGGTATGGAAACCGCGCCGGTTGAGGAAGAGGATGCTCTGTTCCCCCCGCTCCAGGTTGTCCCGCAGGGTCTCGGTGAGAAGACGGCTGAACAGGCCGGGGTGGCCGCTTTGCGCCTCCTGCCGCAGGTCCACCAGGTGCACCGCGGGGAGCCGCCGGCCGTCCACCCGCTGGTCCAGCGTGAGCAAACGATAACGGCCGGCCCGGGCCAGCCGGTAACTCTCCAGGGAGGGAGTGGCCGACCCCAGAAGCAGCACCGCTTTGTGCCGGCCGGCGCGCCAGCCGGCCACCACCCGGGCGTGGTAGCGGGGCTGGTCCTCCTGTTTGTAGGTCGGTTCGTGCTCCTCGTCCAGGATGATCAGTCCGGGATCGGGCAGGGGGACGAAAACCGCGGAACGGGTCCCCAGCACCACCGGTTTCTCGCCGGTCATGACCGACCGCCAGGTGCGGTATCTCTCCCCGGCCGCCAGGCCGCTGTGCCACAGAGCCACCCGCGCCCCGAAACGGGCCGTGAACCGGGCCACCATCTGCGGGGTGAGGGCGATCTCCGGCACCAGCACCAGGGCCTGGCGGCCCCGCGCCAGCGCCTCGGCCGCCGCCCGCAGGTACACCTCCGTCTTGCCGCTGCCGGTCACCCCGTGCAACAGCATGACCGCGCTCTCTCCGGCGCCGAGGGCCTTTTCGACGGCCGCGTACGCCGCGGCCTGCTCCCGGTTCAAGGCGGGGCCGCACGAGGCCGCCTCCGGCGCAGCGGCCAGCACGGGAACCAGGAGCCCCCGGGCCAGGAGGGAGCCCACCACCTGGCCGCCCACTCCGGCCGCGCGCGCGAGTTCCGCCCTGGTAAGGCCCGGCCTGGCCGACGCCACCGCCAGGCAGGCCGCTTGGGCCGGCGCCCGCACCAGGGAAGCGCGCACCGCCTCCAGTTCGTCCGGCCCGAAAGAGACGGTGAGCCCGACGCCCGCGGTCCGGTCGCCTTGCACCAGGGGGGGGAGCATGCACCGCATCGCCGCCGCCCGAGTGCACAGATACCGCCCGGCCAGCCACTGGGCCAGTTCCCACAACTCCTGGTTGAAAACGGGCTCCCGGTCCAAAATGGCAAGGATTTCCTTCAAGGGGGCGGGAGGCTGGCCGCCGTCTCCGGAACCCACCACCCACCCCGACACGCGGCGCCGCCCGAAAGGCACCAGGACGCGCATCCCCGGCGCCGCGGCCAGGCCCCCGGGCGGGGCGTAGGAGAACAGCCGGTCCACGTCCGGCGCCCCGATATCGACCAGTACGTCAAGCCATGGGGCCACCGGTTCACCACCTTCGTCCCGTGCCGACGAATCCAGCGACATTAAAAGATCTTTTCCGACAGTATTAACGATGGAATTACGGCCCGTCCCGTGTTATACTGGTTAGTGAGGAACCATAACGCAGGGGGTATTGCGAAACCGATGCATCACGTCAAATTGGACAAGAACGGCGTACTGTGCCTGCCGCGGCAGACCATGGAACTTCTGAATATAAGGGCGGGGGACCGGCTGACCATTCTGCCTATCGGCAACGAACTTCACATCCGCAAGTGCACTCTGGCCCTATGCACGGAAAACACCCTGATGATGGAAGGCGGCCCGGCCCGGCTGCCCCGGACCGTCTAGGGGTTACCTTTGGGCCGGGCCGCCAGCAGGCGGGCCACCTCGTCCAGGATGTGTCCGGCCACCAGGCGTTTGTCGAGAAGCGGCAGCTCCCGGGGCGGGCGCCCCGGCCACACCAGCCAGACCTGGTTGTGGTCGTGCCCGAAACCGGCGTCCGCGCGGGACACATCGTTGGCCACCAGGAGGTCCAGATTTTTCCGGGCCAGTTTGGCCTGGGCGTTGCTCAAGAGGTTCTCCGTTTCCGCGGCGAAACCGACCAGGATGCGGTTGCCTTTCCTGGCCCCCAGCTCCTGCAGGATATCGGGGTTGGGCACCAGTTCCAGGGTCAGGTCCCGTCCCTTCTTGATCTTGTGCTCCCCGGCGGCCGCGGGACGGTAGTCCGCCACCGCCGCCGCCTTGATGACGCAGTCGCACTCGGGCAGGAAAGAAAGCACCTGGTCGCGCATCGCGGCGGCCGTTTCCACGGTTATCAGGCGCACGCCCGGCGGGGGCGGCACTTCCGCCGCCCCGCTCACCAGGATGACGCGGGCCCCGCGCTCGGCGGCCGCCGCCGCCAGGGCGTAACCCATCTTGCCCGAACTGCGGTTGGAGATGAAGCGCACCGGATCGATGGGCTCGCGGGTGGCCCCGGCCGTCACCAGCAGCGTGTAGCCGGCCAGGTCCCGGGTGGCGCTCGCAAGCGCCGCCAGTTCGGCCACGATGCGGGCCGGCTCGGGCAGACGCCCCGGGCCCCAGGCGCCGCAGGCCAGCCGGCCGGCGTCCGGCTCCAGCACATGGTAGCCCAGGCGCGCCAGGCGCGCGATGTTTTCCCGCACCGTGGGGTGGCGGTACATATTGACGTTCATGGCCGGGCACAGGAGCACCGGCCGCACACAGGCCAGAAGCAGGGTGGACAGAAGGTCGCCGGCCAGGCCGGCGGACAGTTTGGCCAAAAAATCGGCGGTGGCCGGTGCCACCACCGCCAAATCACAGTTTTCGGCCAGGTCGATGTGGGTGTTGCCCCCGTCCCACAGGCCGGTGGCCACCGGGTGTCCGGACAGCGAGGCAAAGGTGAGGGGACCCACGAAGCGGGTCGCCGCTTCGGTCATCACCACCCGTACCGCGGACCCTTCCTTGACCAGCAGGCTCACCAGTTCGGCCGCCTTGTAAGCGGCAATGCCCCCGGTGACTCCCACCAAAACGGTTTTCCCCGCCAGCATCGTCAGCCTCTCCCTACTTGGCTCTGGGCCGCCGGTACGTTATCCGGTCCCGGGCAATTTCGGTCAGGGCGGTCGCTATGGGCTTCCGGCGGCGGTCGTCTTCCCCCTCGCCCCTTTCGGTGAGAACGCGGGCTCTCTTGGCGGCCACCACCACCAGGGTGTAACGGCTGTCCACCTTGTCCATCAACAGGTCAAGGGGCGGTTCGTTCATCATCTGCGGTCATCCCCCCTCCAAAACCGAAACCGCGGTAACGGACGGACCGCGCCCGTTCCGCGACCAACACGGCTTCCACCGTCGCCGCGGCCCGGTCCACCGTGTCGTTCACCACCACGTAATCGTAGCGGGGCAAAAACTTCATTTCCTCGGCGAGGCAGGCCAGGCGCGCCGCCATTTCCGCCGGTCCTTCGCTGCCCCGGCCGGCCAGCCGCGTCCGGACGGCTTCCTCCGAAGGCGGCGCGATGAACACCAGGATGCTGGCGGGAAATTCCCGCCTCACCTTCAGCGCGCCCTGGATGTCGATCTCCAAAAGCACGTCGCCGCCTTCCGCCAGTGTTCTCTCCACCGGCAGACGCGGCGTGCCGTAATAGTGGCCGTAGACCCGGGCCCACTCCAGCAACTGGCCCTTTTGCACCATTGCCTCGAACTCCGCCGCCGTGCGGAAATAGTAGCTCACACCGTCCACTTCCCCCGGCCTGGGGGCGCGGGTGGTCACCGAAACGGACAGCGACAGCCGGGGATTCCGGGCCAAAAGTTCCCGGCATACCGCCCCCTTGCCCACCCCCGAAGGGCCCGAGAGCACCAGCAGCAGACCCGGCCGGTCCTCAGTCCGCCCCTTCATCAGCCGCCGCGCCCGCCTCCTTGTTCAGCAGGCGGTGGGCCACCGTCTCGGGCTGAACCGCGGAAAGGATGACGTGATCGCTGTCGCAGATTACCACCGCCCTGGTCCGCCGGCCGTATGTAGCGTCGATGAGCATGCCGCGGTCCCTGGCCTCGGTGATGATGCGCTTGATGGGAGCGGATTCGGGACTGACGATGGCGATGATGCGGTTGGCGGAGACGATGTTGCCGAAGCCGATGTTGATAAGCTTGATGTCCACCTGAACTTCCCCCTCATGTATGTACTGCGCCAGCCAAAAAGGCCCTCATTCGATGTTCTGCACCTGCTCCCGCATTTTCTCGATCTCCCCCTTGGCCTCCACGACCAGTCGTCCCATGATCCGGTCGGAAGCCTTGGAAGCTATGGTGTTGACTTCCCGCTGCATCTCCTGCAGGATGAAGTCCAGCTTGCGTCCCACCGGCCCGTCCGCCGCCAGACAGCCCTTCGCCTGTTCCAGGTGGCTGGCCAGACGTACCGTCTCTTCCTGGATGTCGGAACGGTCGGCCATCAGGGCCACCTCGGCGGCCAACCTCGCTTCGTCCACCGGCACGCCCAACTGGCCCAGCCGCCCATTCAGCCGGCTCCGGTATTCTTCCACCACCACGGGGGCCCGCGCCGCGATGTCCGCGTTGAGCCCCGCCAGCGTAGCGAGGCGCCCGGCCAGGTCCCGGCCCAGGGTCTCTCCTTCCGTGCGCCGCATGGTCACGAGTTGTTCCAGAGCCTGCCGGCAGGCCTGGGCCAGGGCCGGCCACCACAGATCCACGTCCTGGCGCGCTTCCTCGGTCACCAGCACCCCGGGCAAGGCAGCCAGTTGACTTAGCTCCGTTTCCCCGGCCAATCCGCACGTTTCCTTCAGTTCCCTCAAGGCCTTATCATACGCCGCGGCCAGGGCTTTGTCAACCCGCACCGCCATGGTCGTCCCGCCGTTGTCACCGATGGTCACGAAACCCTCGACCCGGCCCCGGGCCACCCGCTCCTGCACGAGGCGGCGCAGGCCGTCCTCCAGCGGCAGGAGCACCCGGGGCAGGCGCCACACCAGGTCCAGGAAACGGTGGTTCACCGCCTTCAGTTCCACCGTGAACCGGCGTCCCTCGCCGGCGGCTTCGCCCCGGCCGTAGCCGGTCATGCTGGCCAGCAAACCCATTCCCCCTTGCCCGGTCACTTTACCCCGGCCAGAATCCCGGCCATGCGGGCCATACCCTCGCGGATGACTTCGGCCGAGGTGGCGTAGGACAGCCGGATGTAACCGGGATCGCCGAAAGCCTCCCCCGGCACCACGGCCACCCGGGCCTCTTCCAGCAGGATTTCCGCCAGGTCGGCCGCGGCACCGA
>Ga0078972_1003349_pt1 | contig 48421 bp, 48 predicted proteins | sample YelNatPaOPGAMG01_FD_67568 | JGI IMG/M metagenome (GOLD analysis project Ga0078972, IMG submission 67568) | Hot spring thermophilic microbial communities from Obsidian Pool, Yellowstone National Park, USA - OP-RAMG-01 (SPADES assembly) (version 2) | ecosystem: Environmental > Aquatic > Thermal... | reverse complement strand
ATTTTCATATAAACACTTAATTCAAACCTTGATAAATACTGGTTTCGGATAGCATCTCAGAATTACCAGACTTAACAAGAATAAATCACCGCCAATTACTGATCACTGATTACTGATCACTTTTTCTTGTGTTTCTGTGGCTGATAACCTTTTACCTAAAAGTTGAATTGGACTGGCATTTTTTCATAAACTTGCATTATGTAAACCTTTTATGTTAAAATATCGCACAAACAAAGATCATTTTCACTATAAAATGAGAGGCAATGCAAGTGACAGATAATAAGATAAGACTTCCAGTCATAATAATATCCGCTATCATCACATTCGCAGAAAACTATGCAGTGTCAAGCACATGGAACGGATTTTCGTTAAATTCGCTCTTCATAAACGCTGTTTTTATGGTCTTTCTGCTCAGTCTGCTAAATTTGCTATTAAAGAAGATTAGCCATAAAGCTGTATTGCGTCCATCGGAATTGTTAGTTATATATATGATGATAGTTGTTGCAACTGGTTCTGCGGGACATGACACACTTGAAATGCTTAATCAAACCATCGGTCATCCATTTTGGTTTGCCACTCCAGAAAATGAATGGGAAGACCTGTTTTTACGTGACCTGCCGAAATGGCTGACAGTGCAGGATAGAAATGTATTAGAAGGCTTCTATACCTATAATGAAAGTTTCTTTGATCCAATTGTGTTTAAAACATGGTTAAAACCGATATTATTTTGGTCTGCCTTCTTGATTGTCCTTTATTTTTGTATGATCTGTATAAACCTGATCTTACGCAAACAATGGACTGAAAACGAAAAACTTTCTTTTCCAGTTGCACAAGTCCCGTTAGGCATAATCAATCCTAAACTATCACTTGCAAAAAGCAGGATATATTGGTATGGGTTCGGTGTGACAGTCCTTTTAAGCCTTATTAATGGATTGCATAGGCTTTATCCCGTAGTCCCAGGGATAACCTATGGAAAATTTGATCTGACCGTGTATTTTACCGAGAAGCCTTGGGATGCAATGGATGTCACATATATTGAATTTCTGCCTTTTATATTAGGATTGGCATATTTTATTCCAGTATCGCTTTCGTTTTCAACGTGGTTTTTCTATTGGTTTTGGAAGATGGAGATGGTATTGGGCAGTGCGATAGGTTTCCATTATTTGCCATGGTTTCCCGGATATTGGACACAAGGCATGGGTGCGATTACTGTTTTATTTATCCTTTTTATCTTTTGGTCAAAAAGACATCTTTGGAACGTTATAAAGACCGTTTTTCATTCTAAAACAGGCGGTTATGAAGGCGAATCAGGTCAATATACGTTTGCTATTATCGGTTTGTTATTAGGAATGACTTTTCTTATCATGTTTTGTTATTACGCTGGCATGGCGATATGGGTAGCGGTAATCTTCTTATGCGGTTTTTTTGTTGTATCTATACTTGTCACTCGTGCCCGTGCTGAATTAGGTCCTCCTACACATGATTTCCCATTTACTCCATCATCATTTATAGCAAATATGATCGGGACAAAACGGCTTGATGCATCAAGTCTAACACAATTAGCGTTGTTTAAGTTTATTGACTATGGACACAGAAGCAATCCTATGCCACACATATTGGAAAGCTTCTATATGAAAGAAAAACTTCAAGTCGGACAGTTAGGAATATTTATCTTTGCCATGATAATCGCAATAATAGGGGGAACGCTTACTGGAATGGTCGGTAATCTTCAACGGTGCTATGTTTCAATCGGGCAAACGTGGGTCGGTGATTGGGCATTTCCTGAATTAGCAAATTGGCTAAGATACCCATCAGGAATTAGCTATTTATATATAATATATTATGTCGCAGGTATTATAGTTACATCTGTTCTTGTTGTTCTAAGCAGATTTTTTGTGTGGTGGCCCTTCCATCCACTTGGATATATTTTAGGTGGAGAGTGGATGCTCAGATATCTATGGTTTTCTATATTCCTTGCTTGGCTGATAAAATGGCTTGTCCTTAAATTTGGCGGGTTAAAAGCCTATCGTAAATCTATCCCAATTTTCGTCGGAATAACAGTTGGTGACGCATTAATGCTTGCTTTATGGAAAATATACGGCAATGCTTTTAATAAATGGACTCTTGATTTCGTTTATTGGTAGGAGCGTAAAATGAAATATGATGAATTGGAAAAGCATCGGATCAAAGAAATAAAAAAAGCAATAGTCAGAAGTAGATATATTAGGACAATAGGTCGCAATGCGAGAATAAGACACCACGGCGATGGTCCTGATAGCCCAGTTCGCATTATTATCACCGATCAAAAAGCTATCGGTTGGGGATTATCATGGATTCCTGATGATAAAATGCCAAACCTTATAGGTCAAAAAGTTAGCGACCTCTTTGATCCAGAGATCGGAGTGATTAAAGAAGAAGCAATGCCGATTGATTTTGCTTTACATGACCTTGCTGGCGTTATCTTGGATATGCCAGTGTATAAAATGCTTGGAGAAAGGGGGTGTCCCGTTGTCAAATCTTATGATGGGGCAATTTATATGGATGATCTAACCCCTGAGGAATCGCCCAAAGGTGTTAATGCAGTCATTCAAAGCTGTCGTGACGATTACAATATGGGTTATCGTGACTTCAAAGTAAAAATCGGAAGAGGATTTCAATGGATGGACTTGCCGAAAGGAATTCAGAGGGATATTGACATCGTTAGAGCGATACATTACAGTTTCCCTGATTGCAAAATACTTGTTGATGCAAACGATGGTTACACTTGTGAAGATATGATCAGGTTTATGGATGCAGTGGCGGAATGCAATATTTTCTGGATAGAGGAGCCTTTTCGTGAGAATAGAGAAAATCTGATAAAGTTAAAAGAATTCTTAGCCAAAAGAAGCTCAAAAACTCTTATCGCAGATGGCGAAGGTGGATGGAATATAGATTTTTTGCTTGATCTTGGCAAAGACAAGTTAATAGATGTGCTTCAAATGGATATAGCGGGATATGGATTTACCAATTGGCGGAAAATTATGCCTGATCTTATTTCCGCAGGTATCTTCGCATCTCCGCATACATGGGGAGACCCATTGAAAGTGATTTATACTGCCCATCTGTCAGCAGGACTTGGCAATATTCCTATTATTGAGGGCATACCATCAATAACTTATGACGCTGATCTAATGCTTTATAAGTTGCAAGATGGAAAGCTATATATTCCCGAGAATTCTCCGGGTTTTGGTATGAGGATCAAAGAATCATTATTGGAGGACTAATGATGACATATAAAGAAAGATTTCTTAGAACTATGCGTTATCAATCAGTAGATCGTGTGCCTTTTCACGGTGCAGGAGCCTGGCCCGAAACCATAGATCGCTGGAAAAAAGAGGGCTTTGACCCAAGCAAACATTATTTTAATACCGACAGATGGGACTGGTATGGTGGTTGGTTTTTCCCTAATCCGCCTTTTGAACGAAAAGTGGTTGAAGAAGATGAAAATACAATATCTTACATCAATCACGAAGGTATATTGATGCGTGAATTGAAAAATTATCCCCATTCCTCTATGCCAAAATTTGTCAGATTCCCCGTTGAGACCAGAGAGGATTTCAGAAAATTCTGGAAAGAACGAATGCAACCAAATATGGAAGCCAGAATTGGGCAAAATTGGAGAGAAAAGCTTTCTGCATATAAAAATCGCGATTTCCCACTGATCATCATCTCCGATCGCTGGGGCGGATTTTTTGGACCTCTCAGAAATATGACTGGTGTTGAGCGACTGTGTATGCTTTTTTACGATGATCCTGCCTTCGTTGAAGAGATGATGGACGCTAACGCCGGTTTTATTATCGCGATGATGGATAAAATTTTAGAATGCACAGATATTGATGTATATGGATTTTGGGAAGATATGGCTTTCAAGAGCGGTCCCTTGATAGGACCTGAACTCGCTAGGAAATTTATGTTGCCAAGATACCGCAGAGTTGTGGATTTCCTTAAAAGCAAGGGCGTTGAGTTTATAACACTTGATAGCGATGGCGATATATCAAAGTTAATTCCGATATGGTTAGATGCTGGAATAAATATTTTATACCCATTTGAGGTTCAAGCTGGAATGGACGTCCTGAAAGTCCGCAAAGAGTATGGACGCGATCTACGTATGTGGGGCGGAGTTGATAAAAGAGCGTTAGCTTGGGGACCTAAGGCTATTGATGAGGAATTGGCAAGAGTTGCCCCGCTTGTCCGAGATGGCGGTTATATCCCATATCCAGATCATAGCTTACCGCCTGATGTGTCATTCGCAAATTATTGTTATTATATGGAAAAAGTTCAGACTATACTTTAATATTTATCATGGGTTCAAAACGCGTTTGGAAAATAGCCTCTGCTTCTGTGAATGGAGTTAGCCACGAAAAATTAGGGCGACCCTGTCAAGATTCGCATGCTTGGAGGGTGATACATGGGAAAATCTTAATTGCAGGTGTAGCTGATGGTGCAGGATCAGCTTTGTTCGGTGAGGTAGGATCAGAATTAGCTGTCCAAACTGCGGTAGAGAGGTTAAATGAGTTAGCAGATAAATCAAAATTTGACGATGACTCATATTTACAAGAAATCTTATTTGACGCTGTAAAATCAGCAAGAAAAGCTATTGAAGACAAAGCACAATCAGAAAATATAACTATAAGAAATTTTGCAACTACTTTAATCTTACTTATAGCTACTGACAATCTGGTTTCCGCGATCCAAATTGGTGATGGTGCTGTTATAGTGAAAGGCAATGACGTTATCTCTACGCTTATAAAACCAAGTTATAGCGAATTTATCAATGAAACTGAATTCCTTACATCGCCTTCTGCTTTTGATAATATACAAATAGAGATAAAGCGTTGTCCGATAACGCATATAGCGATTATATCTGACGGGCTTCAAATGCTCGCATTGAATTTGCCCGACTATACACCTTTTGAGGGCTTCTTTTTGCCATTATTTGAATTTTTGGAAAATGTAGAAGATGAAGAAATGGCGAATAGACAATTAGAGGTTTTTCTGCGTTCGCCTCGTGTTACTGAACGGACTGATGACGACTTGACCTTATTTTTGGCAATGATAACTTGATGAGCGTCTATCGCCTCGTCGGATGAGTAAAAATTCTCGCTGAGATTATAATGAATTGCTTGATTCATGTGAACATGTTGTGAAAAAACGTAATCGGCAGACTCTTTTATCTGCAAGATGTTATTTGACATTTAACTTGCAACTTAGATGTATTTGAAAGTATAATTCCGATAGGAGGTGTTTATATGGCAGTACAAATTTTTACAGCAGTTCTTCACAAAGAAGAAGATATATACGTCGCAGAATGCCCCGAAGTTGGAACAGTCAGTCAGGGTTATACGGTTGAGGAAGCTATCGCCAATCTCAAGGAGGCAACAGAGTTATATTTGGAAGAATTTCCTTTGCCCAAAATCAATAGACCATTAGTAACAATTTTTGAGGTGGCTGTCCATGCCTAAACTGATTCGGGTATCAGGACAAGAAACCGTCAGAACTTTGGAAAGATTGGGTTTCGTGCAGGTGCGACAACACGGTAGCCATGTTGTGCTTAAGAAACAAACACCTAAAGGTGATATAGGCTGTGTTGTGCCATTACATCGTGAATTAGCAATTGGAACTCTACGTGGCATTCTTAAACAGGCTGAAGTTACGCCTGATGAGTTTATGGAGAACCTATGCACCTGATTACCAAACGTCAAATAATACAGGTTTTGCGGCTGCGTTTCTATAGAACCTTGTGATTATTGTTATATAACGGTCTCTGGTCTTTAAAAAAGAATGGGAGGCGAAAATGAAAAATCTAAATCTATTTATCGTGGTTTTAATTGTTACCGCTATTTTTGCGACTTCCTGTTTTGCAATTGAAGTAGAAGCAATCCTCGGTCTATGGCTTTTTGACGAGAATAAAGGCAACATAGTGAGCGATTCCTCCATAAATGGTAGAAACGGGACGATTAAAGGCGATCTTAAATGGGTTAAAGGCAAATTTGATAGTGCTTTACAATTTCCCGGACAATCTGGAAATTATGTTATGATACCTCACGATGATGGATTAAACGTTAAAACCTTTTCTGTGACCGCATGGGTTAATTTGGTGAATAAAGGTGCTTATCAGGCATTAGTAGAAAAAAGTGAAGTGGCTGGAGATGTCAGAAACTTCTACTTGGCGGTTACTCCTGAAGGTCAGCTTTATGGTGGAGCAAAGGACAAAGGTGGGTGGAATAGCATCATTGCCGATAAAATAACTGATGAGCAATGGCATCATGCCGCGGTGACATACGATATGAAAAAAATATTGGTCTACTTAGATGGAAAGCCATTTTCAAAAGTAGCAATAGGTGCAGAAGGCGGTATTGAACCACTCCAAAACAAAGGACCCATAGTCATTGGAACGACAAATGAAGCAGGAAACGAACCTGCCCAGGGGATAATTGATGAAGTCGGCGTTTTTAACAGGGGTCTGACCGAAACGGAAGTCAAAGCGATAATGCAAAAAGGTCTAAAAAGCTCTGCCCTTGCTGTAAATTCCGTAAAAAAACTCACCATAACATGGGGCAATATCAAAATATTCTAAAATGAAACCTCACCACATTGTCACAGTCCGCTCTATAATCTTAGGGTTGGTTATTATACCTGTGAACGCCGTTTGGCTTATTTTAATGGAAGAATTCAGATACTCAGGTCATCCTACGACCGCCTCGCTATTCTTCAACGTTATATTTTGGATATTGTTATTAATGATCTTAAATATAGCGTTGAAACGTATTTCCCCGAAAAACGCATTAAAACAAGGCGAATTGCTCACAGTTTATATAATGCTTGCGATAGCATCTTCCATATCTGGACATGATGCCTTGATAAGTCTGCCAAGTGCTTTGGGGCATGCCTTTTGGTTTGCTACGCCTGAAAATGAATGGAAAGAGCTATTTTGGCAATATATACCTTCATGGCTTGCTGTTGACGATATTTCCGTTCTAAGAGACTATTATCAGGGAGAATCTAACCTTTATCATTCAAATTATGTTACAAAATGGCTTGTCCCTATCTTATGGTGGAGTTTATTCTATTTTGTTATCCTTTATGTCATGCTTTGTATCAATGTCATCTTCCGAAAACAATGGACGGAAGTTGAGAAGCTAAGCTACCCTATAATCCAATTGCCTTTGGAGATGACTAATAGCGATAAGGGAAGATTATTTAAAAATCGTCTGATGTGGATCGCTTTTTCTATCGCATCATTGATTGATTTAGCCAATGGGTTGCATTACATAATTCCATCAGTTCCAGAGATCAAGGTCAAACAATTTGATATTAGCTATTTATTCAATGAAAAACCTTGGAATGCGATAGGTTGGACGCCTATATCTTTTTATCCTTTTGCGATTGGATTATGCTTTTTTGCTCCGCTTGATCTTTTATTCTCTGCGTGGGTTTTTTATCTCTTTGGAAAGGCTCAGCGGATATTAGGATCGGTTATCGGAATACAAAAAATTCAAGGATTCCCCTACTACGATCAGCAGGTTTTTGGTGCCGCTTTTGGCATATTTGTCGTGATATTATGGACAAATCGTAAGCATTTATGGCAAGCTATAAAGATTAGTCTGAGAATATCAAAAATTGATGACTCAAAAGAGCCTATAAGATACAGATCAGCTATTTTAGGCATTATTTTTGGGATATTATTTATACTTTTGTTTTGCATTCGTGCTGGAATGTCCGCTTGGGTTGTTCCAATCTACTTTTTTATCTATTACATGCTTTGGACAACTATTACAAGGATCAGGGCACAATTAGGTTCTCCTGTCCATGATTTTTGGTCTTATACATCAGGTCAAACTTTTGGACATCCAGATATGATGATGGTATCTTTCTTTGGCACTCGCAGGCTCGGCAATGGGACTTTGACTATGTTCTCTTTCTTTTGGTGGTTTAACAAAGGATTTAGAGGACATCCAGCACCCCATCAACTTGAAGGATTTAAAATTGCCGAACAAAGCAATATGGAAAATAAAAGAACATTTGTGGCAATAGTTGTCGCCACTATCGCAGGAATAATCGCCTGTTTATGGACTGTCTTGCATTATTCTTATAAGTATGGAGCGCCAGGAGTCCATTATTACGGAGGTGTATATTTCAATAGCTATCTATCAAGATGGTTGACACATCCTGAATCAACTGATTATCCTTCTATAATCGCTATGGTTATAGGGTTATTGTTTACTGCCTTCTTATCAATTATGAGAATGCGATTTATCGGTTGGCAACTTCATCCCGTTGGATATGCCTTGTCTGGTAGTTGGACGATGAATTTAGTCTGGTTTGTGTTTTTTATTTCATGGGTCACTAAATTTGCCATTCTCAAATACGGCGGATTAAAGGCTTTTAGAAATGCAACCCCGTTCTTTTTAGGACTAATATTGGGTGAATTCGTTGTTGGCAGTTTATGGACTATAATCGGTGTCATTTTTGGCATACCAACTTATGCCTTCTGGTATTAAATAGGCAGATATATTTTTACCAATCAACAACGGAGTTATCATCAGGTAAATAAGACTCTGGATTACGCCAATCGTGATTAATTTTATCTGCAAGTGCATCTTCATCAAGCTCTATTCCTAATCCGGGCTCAGTTGGAAGCTCAACATACCCATCTTTAAAGACGAAAGGTTTTTTAAGGTATCCTTCGCCAAGTGTCGTATGTTCTTGTGCAATGAAATTCGGTATTGATGCGTCTAACTGAATACACGCTGCCAAAGAGATCGGACCTAATGGATTATGAGGGGCAATTCCAGCATAATAAGCTTCTGCCATTCCTGCAATTATCCTAACTTCTGTAATTCCGCCAGCATGACATAGATCAGGCTGAAGAATGCTTGCTGAATGCTTCTCTAATATCTCGCGAAATCCCCATTTAGTAAAGATTCTTTCACCAGTGGCAATCGGAAGATGTGTCCCTCGTGCTATATCAGCCATAATATCGGCATTCTGACATTGACACGGTTCCTCAATAAACATAGGTTGATAGGGTTCCAAAGCCTTTATTAATATTTTAGCTGTCTGTGGACTAATAGCACCATGAAAGTCAATAGCGATGTCAACATCATTTCCAGCAGCAGAACGAAGATTGGCAAAATGTCCAACTGCACGGTCTATAAATGCTTTATTTTCAACAATTCTCGCAGGACGTCCACCACCTACGCCAGTTTTAAAAGCGGAAAATCCTTTCGCAATCCCTTCTTTGATACTATTTGGATCACCTACGCCTTTATAAAGCCTTATTTTGTCTCTGGTAGGACCGCCAAATAGTTGATAAACAGGGACGCCAAGTGATTTCCCCGTCAAATCCCATAAAGCCTGATCAACTCCACTTATGGCACTTGTCAAAATTGGACCGCCACGATAGAAAGCATGGCGATACATAGCTTGCCAGTGATGGACGACACGTCTTGGGTCTTTGCCAATAAGATAAGGTTCAAGCTCTGCAACCGCTTGGGCGCATGTCAATGCTCGTCCTTCAAGTATAGGTTCACCAAGCCCTACTAAACCTTCGTCTGTATGTATTTTGAGAAACAACCATCTAGGTTTAACTAAAAATGTTTCCAATTTCGTTATTTTCATTTTTTCCTCTCTTTTCAGACGCCAAAGATTTTTCTGACATATTCACGGCTTATTTTTGCATTTTCTACAAGTGGTCTTGTTATCTTCGTCTTAGCCTCATAAGCTAACTCAACTGTTATCCAACCGCTATAATTGATCTTTTCAAGAAGATCACGATAGGCATGATAATCTATGTCTCCGTCTCCGAAGTCTTCAGTCCAAACACCGTCAACAGAATTTCGGATGTGCATTGCCTTTATACGATTGCCATATTCTTCTGTAAGCCTAAACGGATCAACTCCACCACGATAAACCCAATGAACATCAATGCAGACGCTGACAAGATCGGGATCAGTTAAGTCACAATACGATCTGAACTCACGTGCATTGCTGACGATCTCAGGTGTATGATTGTGGATAGCTAAAAACATTCCCTTTGATTTAAGCCCTTCACCGAGCTTATTTAGATATTCAGCCTGCACTTTCAACTCATCGTCAGTCTTTTCTGAACCTTTTGGGTTTGGATTGACGGTAATTGACGGGCAACCGATCTGAGAGGCAAATTCAGCAGATTTTAAGATATTTTCAACTGTTATTTTTGCAGATTCCGCTTCGTGAAAGACTCCGCCAGAATAAAATGATGATGGTTTGAGTGAAAATTTATCAAATAGAGCTTTTGTCTCCTTCATTTTCTCTAATGAAGCGACTGTTGAAAGATCGGTCTCTGCACCATCATATCCAGCGGAGGCAACTTCGCCCAATTTATATTCAAGGCTTTTGTCTCCGCTTACTTGTGACCAAACGTATAGTTGAGTAGAAACGCCAAATATCCTCATATCTTCTCCTTTTGATTAGAATAACTTTTTGCTATCAAGCATTATCGTAACAGGACCGTCGTTGACAAGTTCAACTTCCATATATGCTTGAAAAACGCCAGTTTCAACCTTTAAGCCCATATTCTTCAAAGCGGATACATAAGCTGAATATAGCGGTATCGCTTTTTCGGGTTTTGCCGCATCAGTGAAACTAGGTCTTCGCCCTTTTCGGCAATCTGCGTATAACGTAAATTGTGAGATAACTAATATCTCGCCGTTGACATCGGAGACTGATAGATTCATTTTCCCTTCATTATCTTCAAATATCCGTAATCCAGCGGTTTTCTCCGCTAAGTAAACGACATCAGAGTTATCGTCATCTTCACCGACGCCGAGAAGGACAAGAAGCCCCTTTTTGATTGATGATACTATTTCATGGTCTATTGATACGCTCGCCCTGCTTACCCTTTGAATAACTGCCCTCAAATCAACCTCCAAAACAGTGATCAGTAATCAGTGATCTGTGATCAGTTAAAGACAGGAATTATATTGAAAATAAATTTCTTATCAACGCTGACTATTTTGCACTTTTTATTTTCCAATTTGTGCCTTCATCTTTTCGGAAATAAAATATCAGATTATCATTTCTCTTGCGAAAATTGTTATCTGCCTTTCCTACGCATTCAAGCGTATAACTTGCCTGTGCTGTTGCAGAATCGCCTGTTTCCGAAACATCAATGCGAACGTCTCTAAACGTCAAGTTTATATTGTTATAATCCTCAAAGAATTTTATGGCATTTTTCTCTATATCCTCTTTTTTCTTGCCGTCTAAACTTGTAAAATCATCTGCAAATGCTGAAAGGACAAGGTTTATATCTTCGTTATCATATCCTTTTTCATATTCAGATAATATATTTCTTATCGCTTGCTCATCTGGCGATGGCTGAGATTTTCCTATAAGAAAAAGTCCATTTCTTTCTTCGGAAACGACGGATTTTGGAATTGAAGGGTAGCACCAAACCTCAATTTCAATAACTTTTGCTGAACCTGTGATATTATATATTGACTGACCGCCAAAAGCCGTTAAGTCATATTCTTTTTTTGTGTCATTGCTTAGCAATGGAACTAACCTTATTTTATCAGTGACTATTTCACCATCAATTTCATGGACGATCTTTCCTGACACGTTGTCTTTAACTGTAAATCTTTTATCTCTCTGACCAACAACATTAATCATTCTCCATCCAGTGCCATGCCAATATTCTAAATTATATGATCTTAAACCATATTCAGATGCAGGATATTTTGGAGAGTCAATTGTATATACGACAATTCTCTTAATTTGTCTTTTTTCTGGAAGATTGATTTGAATGTAAGACCGTTTTAACGGTTCATTACTACGAAGATATGACAAACTTCCTTCCCAACCACCACCATTATCCCAATCCAAAGACGATGTATCTCCATCAATAACTTCTAATGGCGGATGATCGGGGCTATTGTCTGGAGATTCTGCTGTTGCACCTTTACTGCTTAAAGCATAGTTTACATATTCTATTTCGGGAGATAAAAGCAGTTCTTTAGTCTGTGAAGGCATTCCTGAGCATCCAATTAAAAAGAAAGTAAATATGATTGATGCCGAAAATAATAGCATTTTCGCCAAAATAAACACCCCCAGTTAATTAAAAGATTTGAGACTATATTTATTTTGATTAAAATAGGCTTGGAGCAGATTGTATAGGTTTTGAAGCTGAGGAACTTTTTGTGCCAATAGTAAGACTTATTGTAAAGCCTCCGACGCTTGCGATACTGGCGTTGAGTGCTGAATTTTGCGATATATCATAGCGAATTCCACCTGATAAAATATTTTTCAATCCAACACCGGATAACGGCTTATAGCCATTATAATCTATAACAGCGGCAAAGCCACCAAACGGCACTTCAATGCCTACTTGAATCGGTATATCAAAACGTTGATTTGTCTGAATTGATTTGGAAGAGACGAACATACCGAGTCCACCATGGACACTGATAACATTTGCATCATAACTGCCTGACATATAAATTAAACTCGCGACAAATGGAAATCCGTCTTCAACAGTTTCATCAATCAAACCATCATCAACAGTATATCCGATCTGTAATTCACCGCCGAAAGATAGCGCGGGAATATTTCCTGTGACATCTTGAATTTTATATTTCATTCCCATAACGCCATCAAGAACCATTTGTGAATATACCCTTTTTTTACTCTGATCGCCTATTTCGTAATAATCTAATATAACCTTCTCGGTATCGCCAGTAGCATAAGTTCCGCCAAAAGTAAAATCTAACCGATCTGTTATCCCATAAGTTATTCTAACGGGTATGAACCATATATCGCTGTTGAGTTCAACTTTATGAAGTTCCTTGAAGAAACCGCCAATATCAACATTTTTAAGGTCTTCTGGGCTTTCCTTTTTGCTATATGGATACATACCAGTGGAAAAACTATATCCACCCTTGCCCAAAGTTTCGGCACATGGGATTAAGTTTAGGTTCACAGGATTTGATCCATTTGCCTCTAATATTTGCGTGAGGCTGAATAAAAATAACACTGACACTATAAACATCTGCTTTCGCATAAATTGTTCTCCTTAAATTCTACTATTGTTAAGGCACTATTGCAGATGGGGCGCTTTCATCATTAGTCCCATCTTGCTTCACTGTATTATCAAATGCAGTAACATAATATTGCTTTACTGTCGCTTCGCCATTGACTATAACATATCTATCAGTAATGATTATAACAGTATCGTTTGGTTCATTTTTCCAGCCCTTAAATTCCCTAGTTCCATCGGGCAAAAGAGCATAAACTTTGTATCCTATGACATCAGGTTCAGGGCTTCTTGTCCATTCAAGTCTAACTTGATAATTATTCAGTCCAAGATTGAAAGAACCTTTAAAGTTTGATGGTGGATTTGGCGGAAGATTAGGCGATGTCCCCACAAGAATTGGCGATTCGCTTTCCACTCCTGCTTTATCATAAGCGACTACTTTATACAATTTACTAACCCCATCTTTACGGAAGTTGATAATATTTCTGGCATAGTCGTTTCCGTCATTATAGAATTCAACCTTTGGATCATCTATTACCGCGACAAGTTTGAGTGGCTCTTGTTCTTGACCCTTTTCTGCTTTGGGAGCGATATATACTTTAAACCCAGCAAGATCAGGAGGGGCTATTCGCGAATATCCTTCCCAGACAAGGCGAACCATCAAGTCTGTATCCATAACGACTTGCACATCTGGCGGAGGAGGGGCTAAACTTGGGATAAGATGGACAACAGACCAATCTGATGCTAAATTCTTAGGGGACTTAGGATCAGGGGTCTCTATACCTTCGGAATCTACGTATGATACTCTATAATAATAGACATTTTCGCCATCATTGAGAAGACCTTTATCTGTATATGTGTATTTGTCAATATCACTTGCTGGCACAGTTGCAATGAGTTCAAAGTTTTCTGGCAAAAGATGCGCCCTATATATTCTGTATTCTTTTATGCCCTTAAAACCCATATTGTCCCAAGACAATGTTATTTGGCTATCGCCAGCTTTTGCGGTAACCCATGGCATAACTCCACCTGTCCTTTGGTTTAGAACGTCAAGGGGATTCTCCCTTTCTACATCCTCAGAACAGGCGTATATTAATAAACCGATAGCTATAATTAGAAAAATATTTAAAACCTTCATTTTTATTCTAACCTCTTTTAGAAGCTTTGGTTGATCCCAAGATACAACTCTTTTTTATTTATATCAAAATTAGTATAAAAATTATTTTGTGACAACGAACCAAAATTATCTTGAATTGTTGATTGAGGGATATTTTTTGCGTCTATTAGTGAAAAAAGTATTGCCCCAACGGTAAGCCCTATTCCTGCCCTTGTAGCAATTATACTTTGCTGATGCTTTTTGTTGTAATCGTCAATAAGCCTGTTCATATCTGATTGAACCGCAGAATGCAGATATTCGTCATATATTTTTTCTGCTTGTCCATGAGTGATCGCTCCTGCAAAACCAGAGCCTATTCCAGAAAAGAAAATGAACCATGTAAAGAATCTTGATCCATCAAAAGCATAGACGGAATTTATACCATTAAAGGTTAATAAAAAAGTAATTAATAATAGAAAGATTATTGATTTAATGATTTCTCTTTTCATATATTTTGCCTTTGTAAAGAGTAATGATTAGTTTGTTTTATAATGTGATAACGGTTTTTAGTAAAATAAAGGGAAATTGAAAATCCCTCTAAATCTCATTTTTCTAAAATGGATACTTTTAAGGTGTTTCAAGCTCCGATAGGAGCGTTGTATTTATAGAAAAGTAAAATACAAAAGCCTAAACTCCGAAGGAGTTTCTATAAATATGGCGCTCCTTCGGGGCTAAAAACAACATTATCTCATGTTAAAAATAACGTTTTTCCCTTAACTTAACGCTTACAGGATAAAGGGGGATTTTAAAATCATCTCTTATTGTTAAGATTTAATTTGGAAAAATTAATAAAATCTTTAACTTAAAGCTGTCAAAAGTTAAAATTAAGATAAACCTGCCTTTTTCCAAACGCTTATAAGCAGATCACTTGTTGTCTTTGCTGCTTCCATAGGTGTCATTGAACTGAGTTTTTTGCTAAAAGGTTCAGGGGTGACAGGTGCTTCACAACCGATCTCTGCTAAGCATTTTAGGAATCCTACAAGATCAATAACGCCAGTTTCTCCGGGCAGGCATCGGACATTATCAATTTGTTCATCAACAGGGATGCCAGCAGGTGCATCGTTAATATGAATGTGAACGACTTGCTCAGGTTTTAGCTTTTTGAGATCGTCAAGCGTCCCGTGAGATGTGTACCAATGCCAAGCGTCAAGTAGAAGTCCCATATTTCCCGTTCCGATGGCATCGCAAAGTTCAAGCATTCCGCCCATAGTATAGATAAACTCATATTTTTTCCCAACTCTCATAGTCTTCGGACCTATGAATTCAAGACCGAGAGAACAGCCATATTCAGCTAAGACTTCGCCAATAGGTCTGAATTGCTTTACATGGAAATCAAAATTCTCTTTGAATGGCATATCATCGGAGAAAGGAAGTATCCAAGTTGCAAGCCTTGTGCATCCGAGAGCTTGGGCAGTTTTAGCAAATCTTCGGACATTATCAAGACCTTTTTTATAATCTTCACCAGTAGCACGCCAGTTCATCGGCAATCCCCAAGCCCCCATTTTAAGCCCTTTATCAGAAAATAGTTTTTTTACTTCATCTGCTGATGTCTCATCTACCAGTTTTGTAAGGTATCCTATGTCAACATCAATACCCTGAAAGCCAGTAGCTTTTGCCAAATCCATAGCCTCTATAAAAGAAAGCCCACCTATACCTAAAGCACCCGGACTAAGACTTCTAAACATATTTTTCTCCTTTATCATGCTAAACTGATCGTTAAAGTTATGTTTTCAATCAAGCCGAGATTATTATACCATTATATAACAAACATAGACAAGACTCTTTTTTCCGATTTAAACACATTTTGACTTGCATAAATTTCTTTGATAGTTTATTATTTATATGAACGATTTTTTAGTTATGATTAGACTTAATAAGTGAGCAATTATAACAATATTGATTTTCGTATAATTTCAGGAGTAGCAAAGATGAATGAAATACATAAAAATGTAAGAGTTACCATATACGGGAAGGAATATGAAATAAAGGGTAGTGAAGACGATGAGTATATTCATAAGTTAGCTGATTATGTTGATTTAACTATGCGAAACATAGCTGAGAAGACTCAAATAATAGCAATTGATCGCATAGCGATACTTGCTGCGCTTAACATCGCAGATGAGATGTACAAACAACGTAAGTTATTTGAGGAGAATATAACAAGGCTTGAACAAGAATTACAAGAAGCTCTAAACATAGCAATTGAAAAATCATAAAGGGGGAATAAATAATGCCCGCTCCTACTAAGATATATTTTCCACAGATCGCGGTTGGTTGGGAGGATTGGGTGCAAATCGTAAACGTCGGCGATGAGCCAGCAAACATAATGGCTGTTGCGAGAAATCAGCAAGGACAAACTGTTTGGTCACAAGAAGTTAAACTGAATCCTTTCCAAGCTTTCACTACCGCTGCGGATACAATAACTGTCCCAGTATCAATGACAGTTTCAAGCGATATGCCAATAGTCGGGGAAAGGCATTGTCATAAAGAGACCATAGTATTTAACTTTCCCGGAGCATCACCAGAAAATATGACCGTTGGTAACAGGCTTTTCTTTCCTGAAATAGCTGAAAGTGGGACAGATTGGTTTCAAGTGCTTAACGTCTCAGAAGAACCGACTAATATTAATGTTATTGTCCGAGATAGAGACGGAAAGGTTTTCAAACAATTTGGTGTGCAAAATCTCGGTCCTATGAATTGGTGGAATTTTACCGACCAAGAAACAGGAAATATAAACGGAACTGTTGAAATCATGAGCACTCAACCGATAACATGTGAAAGGCATATGCACTATCAAGCTGGGCATCTCGGGTCAGCAGTTGGACAATTAGGACAGGTTATAGATAGACCAGCTCATAGACAATACTTCCCAGAAATATCAGATGCTTGGGCTGATTGGATTCAGATCGTAAATGTCGGTAACGCACCGGGAAAAGTTACAGTTATTGCCAGAGATCAAAATGGTAACGCTGTATGGTCTCAGGAAAAAGTATTAGAGCCATTCCAAGTATGGAATCCAGATGTTGAGCAGATCAAACAGCAAACCTCTGTAACCGCTATGTCAGATCAGCACATATTAGCAGAACGACATGCTCACAGTGGAACACAGATACTTAATTTTCCGGGTGCATCAAGACGAAACAGAACTATCGGAAGGCGACTATTTTTCCCAGAGATATATTCAGGTGGGCTTGATTGGTTTAGATTTCTTAATGTCTCAGAAGAAACATGTTATATCAGTCTTATAGCCAGAGATAGAGATGGAAAGGTTGCTAAACAATTGAACAGTCCCCCGATACCACCTATGGGATGGTGGATAGCAACAGACACTGATATTGGAAATATCACAGGAACATTAGAGGCACTTTGCACACAAAATACAGTTGGAGAAAGACATCTTCATTATTCCGCTCAAGTCCACGCAGGCGTTGCAGTTGGTCAGTTTGGACAAGTTTTGGATTAGACGATTCTAAAATGTTTCTAAAAAATTAACTCTTATGATTACTGAATTTGATGTCCATTCAAACGTTGTTTTTTAACAAAAGGATGGTGTGCCGTGGGAGTTAGCAAATTAACCAAAGCATTTTTTAACATTAGCAAAAAACCAGAATCAGAAAAAATTGAAGAGGTAACGCAAGAAGAACAGAAATTAGATAACCAAAGGGAGGTTAATATGCCAAAAGAATCCACTCTTGAACAGCTTGATAAAGAAATTCAAAAACTAAAAGAAGAACATGCACGTATTAGCAATCAATTATCTGAGCTTGAGGCAATAGCAAAAGCAAAATTAGCTGAATTGACTGCTCTTGAAGAAAAGAGACAGCGTGAAGCAGAGAAAGCAAAGCTTGATAATGAATTAAGGGAAGTATTTACACAATTACTAATATTGAATTGGCAAACAATACCAAAGTTTTTGAATGAAAGTTTTGCGCATATTAGAGGGATAGCATCAGAATACGATGAACTGAGGGCAAAAGAATATGCACTCGCAGAAGAATTTGCCCGTCTAAGAAAGGAATTGGCATATAGCGATATTGAGATCGCAAAAATGCAGGGCGAGATTCACCGCACAATTGGAGAACGCATTGAGTTAGTTATGGAACTGAGGCGATTATTACAGCTTATAGATGAAAAAGATGCTGAATCGTGGTTCCAAGACCCAAAGAATGTATTAAGAATTTTTGATGTCCGAAGAGAAACCCTCAAACTAAACTGGTAATATCATTTTTCAAATCGGATTCTGGCGTAACGAATTATCGTATTTTCTCCCGGACCATAAATGTCAATTATGTCAGAAGGCTTTGATCCTCCTCTTTCTATTGATGTGAAAAACATTCCGAAAGGTCTTTGTAAGGGGATCAATACAGGTTCGTTGTGTCCGTTTTCCGTGATCTCCATTATCTTATTTTGTCCTTTTCTACTGCAATAATATAGCACATATAATTTATTCTCTGCGGAAACATGAAATCTCGCATAACCGGGAAATTCGTCTGATTTACCTTCTATATTTTTAATTAACGTCGTTTTCCTAATTATTTCACCGTTCCTGATAACTATATATTCAAGTGTAGTTTCAATAGGGATATTGGGAAAGAATTTATCGCGCATCAATGCTGATTGAATGTTCTGTTTTCGGTAGAGTATATGTGCTAAACCATCTTTATCTACCCAAAGGTCAAGATTTAGGATATGTCCAGCGGTTGATTCAACGCTATCTATCTCTATTGGTTCTGAGAAATCCTTTTCTATTATATTAGGCGTCCAAGTATAAAAAAGTCTTCGGAACACATAATCCCATCCAGATTTTGTCTGCTCATATTTATATTGTCGCCATTCCTCAACGGGTTCTACTATATCTCCGATCGCAAGGACATGGGCTGATCTATCCTTCAATACTACCTGTGGATAACATGAACGAATGGGAAACTTAATACGACCATGTTTTACCCATTCATTATCGGAATTACGAAAACTCCATAATTGATCGCCAGAGTGGGCATGTATGTTTAGAAGCAGTATTTCGCCATTTTCTCCATCAGCGGAAATTCCACGATACGAATGATCAGTGAACACTTTATCGCTATCCCATACAGGTCGCGAGATGATGCCATCAGCTTTTGGATCAAGTGCAGAAAATTCTATTAGATACGGGTCACATTCACCATATTTTGTCCCTATTGGCTGAGTAGATGGGTTAGTTGATAGGAATAATCTTCCATCTTGGAATATTACTAATGGACAAGGTTCACGTTGGTTAAATTTCTCCGAAGCTTGCACCATTTCCCAGTTTTCGTCGTCATGTTTTCTGAATATACGCCAACGAGTATTGCATAAAGGGGGGACATTTTCGCCTGTTTCCATAGCACTGACGAATACATCATCGCCAATACGCACTATTAACGGCGAACCATAGCACCAGAAAGGACCGGCGCCGTTATTTGGGGGTAAGCATGTTGTTATGTCTTCCTCAACTTCCACTTTGACTGAATTCTGAGCAAGCATCAAAACCAATAAACCCGATATTCCTATCATATACATGTACTCCTATCTAACATAATTCTATTAGAATTATAACATTTTCTACATAATATCATACTACCTGTCAATTTGTGATTTTATTTGAGACAGCTTGCGGATATGATCCCGCTCTTCATTTAAAAGCTTTTGAACAATTTTCTTATCTACTCCGACGACCATATCCTGCAACTCATGGAGAAAAATTATTGAATCTTTTTCAAAAGCAATGGCAATTTCTATTGCCTGTTTTGGCGATTTTAACTCCTTTACTATGTCAACATAAGATATATCCTTTGCAAAAACTCTTTCATCTGCTATCGCTTTCATATAACCCATATATTCGGTAGCATAATAAATATCTGATATTTGGTATCCTCCCGCAGATTTTAGGATTTCTTCAAACTTTTGCCTGTGTTTGTCTTCTTCTGCGGAAAGATAGTTAAACAAATCTCTAAGCGGAACAGTGCTTGATGAATCCGCCATTATTTGGTAGAATTCCTTGCCATTTTTCTCTATTTCAATGGCAATTTCAATTATCTCTTGTGCTGTAAGATTTTCATTCATCTTCAATTTTCACTCCATTGAATATTAGTTCTATAATCATTTACTTGCGATTTTTTTCCCTCTTTCCTCAGTATGATAGGGAACAGGTATATATTGGACAGAAGGTCGTCTATTGCTCGGTTGAGGAAACAGGTTCATAAGTTGATATACTTCCTCTGGCATTTCAGTTGATATAGGCAAACCAATATTTTTAGCCTCCTCTGCGGTTATTGGATAATCATGAGTCCATTCGCCTCTTGTAAGCAAATCTGCTATTTCATCGGCTTTTTCATAATTCATGTTGTCTTTTAGAATATCCCTGACGCATTCTCTTAATTGTTTCATTGCTTTTCGCGATATATCTGCAAGAATAAATGTTTCGTCATCAACCTCATTTTTATCTTTGGTTTCAACGACTTTCAATATTGAAGCAGCAGGGAATCCGCCGACCTGAGGATCAACAGAACCAAGCACGGCACTTGGGTCCATAACAATTTCATCAGCAGCGAGGGCGATCAATGTTCCTCCAGACATCGCATAATGCGGTATGAATACCGTTACCTTGCCTTTATGCCTTTTTAATGCACAGGCTATCCTTTCTGTTGCTAAAACTAAACCACCCGGAGTATGTAAAATTAAATCAATAGGCATATCATCATCAGTTAAATTAATTGCCCTTATGACCTCTTCTGAATCCTCTATGTTAATATATCTGATGATAGGAAAACCTAATAGATTCATGGACTCTTGCCTATGAATAAGAGCGATAACTCTACTGCCACGCTTCATCTCAAACTTTTTGATAAGCCTTAGCCTTGCAGTTTCCAGCATACGTCTTTGCAAGACGGGAAATAGGGCAGTTATCATAATAAATATCCAGAAAATCTGAAATATCAGAGACATGTTACAAAGCCTCCTGAATTAAAATTTACCAAGGTCTATACTCATCAGCGAAACGTCTGGTTATAAATTTTTCTCTTCTCTTGAAAACAAAGATCAATAATGCGCCGGCAATAAATCCGCCGATATGCGCCCACCATGCGACACCGCCTGAAAGAGGTCCCATGCCCATAGAGAATGTCCCGATGAATAATTGCATTAAAATCCAAAATCCAAGAAATACAAAAGCTGGTATCTCAACAAATTGTGCAAAGAAAAAAATCGGGACTAATGTCCATATTCTTGCTCTTGGGTAAAGAATGAAATATGCCCCCATAACGCCAGCTATTGCCCCACTTGCACCTACGGTTGGAATGCCTGATCTGAAATTCATAAAAGCATGAGATAAACCAGCACATATCCCACATAGTATATAAAAGAGTAAGAATCTTATATGTCCCATTCGGTCTTCAACATTGTCGCCAAATATCCAAAGATACCACATATTGCCGATAATATGAAACCATCCTCCATGAAGGAACATACTTGTAAATAATGGCAATACGCCAAAAAAGATATTGCCCTTCTCTAATAGATGAAAGAACCTTGTCGGAACAAACCCAAAGGCTGATATGAAATCATCTAAACGAGAACCTAAGGATACCTGATATATAAAAATGACTGCGTTAATTATAATCAAAACAACAGTCATTATCGGCGGTGTTCTTGATTGGACAGTATCGCGTATCGGAAACATATCTAACTCCTGTTTCAACGGATTAAATCTGTTTTCCCTGAAATTTCAAAAGGTAGTTCTGCTTTTTCCATTAATGGAAGCGATGTCCCTAAATTGAAATTGCCGACCAGGTCATAACTGAGTGACTTATTTCCACTGAGCATCTGATAAACAGACTTTCCGACGTTGAGAAAATCTAATGAGATTGGCATTTCAATTATACCATCGCTATTTTCTTTGATCTGAACATCTTTATCTGACATCACCCCTGAGAATATATTTTGATTATTGAGTTTAAGCTGATAATTTCCGCCTTTTAATATCATAGCGAAAACATTTGGGTTGTTTACCTTTAATCGTAATTTCATATCAGCATTTGTAATATTTAGTTTTTCTATATTTAGACTTTCCAGACTTATTTTGGGAGTTTTTATCAGTGGAAAATCCCCTGATTTGCTAACAGGTATCCGAATGACACCCAAAATGGGCATTTCAAATGAAAATCCAAATTTCATCTGATAGTTTGATAACCCCTGATCCCGTAAGTTTTGAAACGTTCTATATATGTCAAGAAAACTTAAACTTACAGGCAATTGAATAACTTCTTCACCAAGAGATGGTATTTCAATTCCTCTGGTCTGATTGCCCGTTAAGAAAGAATTTCCATCTAATAACAAATCATAGTCAAATCCCGCTAATTTTACTCCTATTTTATTGGGATTTTTAACTTTTAAATCAAAAAGCAAATCAAATCCGTTAAATGATAACCCTGATATTTTAACATCAACAAAATCTACTTGCGGTTCTTTTACTTTTTCTCCGATAAAACTATGAAAGAGAGAACAAGAGTTTATACCTAATGCCAAAATTAAAAACAGCAATATTTTCAATCTAAAAGTTAGCATGTCTTGTCCCCTTACATATCTAAAAAGCAATTTTTGGTTCTTCCATATTATTCAGTGCAATTGAATCCTACCAAGTATTAATTACAAGGTCAATATAGAATTCTGAAGACGACCAGGAGAATCTATTCCAAATTTTAGGTAAAAGGTTATTAGCCACAGAAACACATGGAAAAGTGATCAGTAATCAGTGATCTGTAATTGACAGTGATTTATTCTTGTTCAATATCTTATATTCAGTGTTTATTTTCCGAGTTATTCTGTGGCTAAATTATCTAAATTATCCTTGCCTTGATTTTGAATTGCATCCTTCTGATCTTTGCCTAAAATTTGAATTACACTCTATTTATCCCCTTGGGTTGACAAGGGTAAGTAACTACAAACCCTTGATATTATTAAGTTTTATTTAATAAGAGAAAAGAAAAAAGAAAAGAGAACCCCAAGGGGACTCACTATTATCTTACCAAATTCTTATCCTTTTGAAAATATAGTTGATGAGGAATTTCTGTGACTGAGGCTCGTATATAAGCTCAGGCATTTCATAGAATAGCAATGTTTGACCGAGTTAATCTTTTAATAATGAATGTTTTGAAATCCAAATATCAATCTTTTAACGTTTAATCGCTCCCCACAAAGTAGTTATTTTATCAATTGGATATACAGCACCTAACGATGGAGGATTTTTATACAATTTTTCTATCTCTGCGGAAGGAAGAGTGTCATTCCATATTTCAATCTCGTCAATTGTTCCAGTCAGCCAGAATTGATTATCAGCAGGGCCACCGCCAAACCATAATGGAAAGTCTTGAAATGCGATAGCAGGCGTAACCGCTTCAGCATCAAGTTTTCCATTTACATAAAGCGCTATTCCATTTTTTGCGACAGTTAAAGCCGTCTGATACCATTTCCCTTGCTCTATTCTGGTAGTCCCATTAACGGTATTCCAATTATTTCCATTATAAAGCAAGGCTCTAAATATTCCATTTTCCGCGAATATGCCGTAGCTATCTGCATAAGAGGCGACTTCTTGCCGACCAGCAACAGAATCAAAATTGACCCATGCGACAAGTGTTACCGTGGATAACTCTAAGTCTTTGGTTTTTTGAACTTCAACATAGTTACTTGGCGCTGTAAGTTGTAATCCATTTCCAAATTGACCGCGAACCCATTTGGCTTTTCCTATTATTTTTCCATGATGCCCACCTACGACGTCCTTGACTTCCTCTCCAGAGTTTTGATCAAGAGGCCAATGCCCAATTAGATTAGCAGAAAAAGCATTGTTGATAGTTAAAGAAACAAAACATACAGAGACCAAAATAATAATAACCCTTATCATTTTAACCCTCCTTGTTTTATTTGTTATACATCTTTGTTATACATCAAAAATAACCCGAGCTTGCCAGCGATTTCTGACTTTCTTAATTTCCAACTGATGATATGTGACGTTTTTTATCTCTGTCTTTATGTCATGCTTATCATGATCAATTTTCTCATAAAAGACGGTTGCTTTGATGCTTTTTTCGTCTATGTTATCTATGATGAAACGATTGCAGACTATCCGCTCAGTCTCATAGCGAAACAAAAGCTCATCAAGCCATGTGATCAGCAATTCTTCTAAACTTTTGGCAGAAATTTGAATCTCAAAGCTATCCTTACCATCTATTTTGTCCGCTTCTGTGAGAATATCAAACATTGCATAAGCAGAATTAGCGAATAGTTCCGCTAAGTCTTTTCCATAGGCAATTATGCCAATATCTGCGGTATGGTCTATTAATTTATATTTTGTGTTCATATCACTTTCTTGATCTTTGGTAAACGCTTATCAAGTATTAGATAAAACTTCCTCAACTGCACGAATACCTTCACCAAAAGAGACTTTAAATCCAAATTTTGGCAAGGACATTTCAAGGGCAGATATTGCAGAAACTATGTCAAGATCGTCAACATAACCAAGATGAGCAATGCGGAATATTTTCCCTGCAAGGCTTTCTTGCCCGCCAGCGAATGTGACATCATATCTGTCTTCTATATATTTGATAAGTTTCTTGCCATCAATTCCATTTGGGACTTTGACAGAGGTTAATGCGTTTGATGGTGAAGATGCGAAAAGTTCAAGTCCGATAGCCTGAATGCCAGCACGTGTGGCAGAAGCTAACCTTGCATGTCTCGCTAAAACATTTTCTAACCCTTCTTGCTTGATCTTGACCAAAGATTCACGCAAAGCTAATATCAATGATATGCTACACGTCCAAGGCGTTTGATTTGTCTTTGCGGATTCTTTAGCTTTTTTAAGGTCAAAATAATATTTGGGGAGATCAGATTTTTCAACCGCTTCCCATGCTTTATCATTGAGGCTAATAAATGCTAACCCCGGTGGTGTCATAAGTCCCTTCTGTGAACCAGAGACGACAACATCAACATGCCAATCATCAGTTTTTAGATCAACAGCGCCAAGTCCGCTCACTGCATCAGCTACTAAGAGGGTATTTTCATATTTACTTACGATTTCGCCTATTTTTTGGATGTCATGTGCAACACCCGTAGATGTTTCACACAAAGTTGCATAAACGCATTTGGTTGACGGATTTGACCTTAATTTATCATCAACTAATTTTGGATCAACTGCGTTTCCGTATTTAACATCTATAAAATCAAAATCAATGTTATATGCTTCACATAGTTTACCCCATCTTTCGCCGAATTTTCCTCCACCGATCACCAAAGCATGATCATCATAAGAAAGCAAATTCACAACGGCACTTTCCATAGCACCCGTGCTTGATGAAGTAAGCGTGATAACATCATTTTTAGTCTGAAAAACATACCTAAGCAAATCTGGAAGTTCAGCCATGATTTTTTCAAACTTATCAGTACGATGATGGATCATCGGTTGAGCCATAGCTAACAAAGAATCTGGCGGAACAGGCACTGGACCCGGTGTCATAAGCCTATTTTTCATAGAAAAAACTATCTCCTGTATTTATTATAATTTCTGTTTTTGATGTGAAAAGATTATAGTCAAATATACCAGATCAAGCCTTTTCAGTCAAGGTTTTTTGTAACCTGATAGAAATTCCTCAACATATACTCCAATAAAATTATATTTTATCTAAAGTTATTTAGTCAAAAAAATAAAGGGAAAAAGCAAGTTCCAGCATATAAATATCAGCAACATCAATGCCCTAAAAGAATGAGCATTATGGGTATATACATTATGGGTATATATATTATGGGTATATACATGGTCACAATTGCTTTGAGCATTCAGAAGATCTAGTTGAGGAATTTCTACTAATCGCTAATCAGTCAATAGTGTTACAAATATAAAAAACCTGCTATATAGTCTAAGGATCACTTATCCTAACTTATTGTAATAACTTAAAAAACCGGGGGCAAAGTCCCATCCATCAACGACAAAATCCAAAACAGCAGGTTTGCCTTCGTCATTTGCTTTTAAGGCATTTTGTAATGCTGATCTGATATTTTCAGGTTTTTCTATTCTCTCTCCATAACAACCATTAGCTTTTGCGATCGTTGCAAAATTTGGCTGAGTGCTAAAATCCGTTGCAATAAATCTATTACCACGACGTTTTTGACCGAATTTTATCCATCCAAGCCCAAAGTTATTCAACACTATATACGTAACAGGGGCATCATATTGCAATGCAGTTGGCAATTCCTTCATAAACATCTGAAAAGCACCATCGCCTGTTGTGCAAACGACCTTCTTTGATGGTTGTGCTAACTTTGCACCGATCGCACCAGAAACTCCAAATCCCATACAAGTCTGTTCGCCGGGCGCTATACAAGAATTAATATCAAGCACTTTATAATACGGATGATAATATGACCATAAGTCCTGAGAGCCATTCTCGTTGACTAAGATTGTGTCTTTTCCAAAAATATGATTAAGTTCCCATATCACTCGCTTTGTCTTTATTGGAACATCATCAACCATACATTCCTTTTTGACTTCTTGCTCATATTTTTCTTTTTCTTTGAGAAGTTCGCTTGTCCAAGAGTTTTTTCTCTTTTGACTTCCAATCCTATCTTTTATTGATATAATCATTTCAGCTAATATCATACTTGCATCGCCGACGATAGGGACATCAGGTATCCAATTACGTCCTATCTCAAAAGGATCAATGTCTATTTGAATATATTTAGCCCCTTTTGGAAAGAAGCTATGGACACCTGATTGAAATTCTTCATTACGAGATCCGATCGTCATCAAAAGATCAGCAGAATTATATATTTCCTCACCAAGTTTGCTAAAATAGAGTCCGACCAAGCCGAAAGCAAGCGGATAATCTTCTGGAATTATGCTTCTACCGCATGGTGTCGTCATTATCGGTATATCTAACATTTCTGCAAGCTGACTTACTTCATCGTAGGCTTTTGAAGATAAGGCACCTCCACCAGCGACGATGATCGGGCGTTTTGCCTTTAACAAAAGATCAACCGCGTTAGCAATGGCATGAGGATCGCCTGATGTCCTTAACGGATATATAGAAGGCACATATTCAGGTATTTTTGCGTCAATCCTTCCAATATCTTTTGGCACTTCAACAAATACCGGTCCGGGTTTGCCATTACAGGCAATAGAAAACGCCCTTCTCATAATCCAAGGAACACGTTCAGGCATAGTTACTCGTTCTGCCCATTTAGTTATGGGTTTCATCATAGAAATTTGGTCAGCTTCTTGAAATGCTCCCATTCCAGCATTTTTCGTGCTTGATGCCCCTGCAACTGCTATGACTGGGATACATGCAGATTCAGCTTCCATAATCCCCGGAATAAGGTTTGCAACGCCAGGTCCACTGGAAGCATAACATAAACCGGGTTTGCCCGTCATACGTGCATAAGCCATTGCCATAAACACACCAGAGCTTTCTTCTCTGACAAGCACGGGCTTTATCTTTGGATGATCATAAAGGGCATCAAAGAATAGATCCCCGCCAGGAAGCCCAAATATATGTCCTATTTTCTCTTTTTCAATTGCCTCAACTATCGCCTGCCAAGCATTCATTTATCTTATTCCTTATATATGTTTAAAATTCCCTGATCACTCATCTTTTCGGCTTGAATGTGCAATGATTCGGGAGACCCTACAACTGAATATATATCCCTGAACCATTCTGACGGAAAGCTATCAGATATATTATGAATATAGAGTTTATTTGGGGCAATCAAGACCGATGACGTTCGCAAATCCCCAGCTTTTCTTATATGAGGGATAAATAAATCTTTGACCCATACATCATCATTTTCATAGTCAATTTGATTGGCGTCAATGATTGTTTTATTCACATTTCTTGCTAATCCACGGGCAAGCAGACACCAAATACCAGCCTGATCTAATCCGATAAGATCAACTGTGTATGCAAGCGATTGTAGATATGCTAACCCAGTGAGAATATCCTGTATCCTTAATGCGGTATCGCTTAAATTATATGTGTAGAAATGATTTATACTTTCATTTCTACTGATTAAAGCAGTTTCTCCTGTCTTAAATGTATCAATCCCAAGCACGATCTTACTTTTAGCTAAAAGACCCTTGACTAACGGACTTGGGGAATCTCCATCTGCGAGAGCGGACTTTCCAAATTGATGAACTATCAAGACCGCACCTGTCGGATTTTCTGGGACAAATAGCAATGATGGTATCCGTTCTCCAACGCTTTTTTGACCAATGATAAGCCTCTCTAAACGATAGTTATCTCGCTTTTCTTCGTTCACCTTTTCAATTTTAAGATCGCATGTTTCAGGCTGTTTGGCATTAATTGCATATTGATACACAACGCCCATAACATCACGATAAGCTTGGAGTGTTGCAGAATCTTTCGGTTTAAGCGATAGTATCTGTGATTTGGCTTTGTCAATAAGATATGCCATAAGTTGATCGCCAGTGATGGCGTTTTCTGGCAATTTACCATCTGGAAAAACTAACATATCTTCTGAATTTGGCAGTTCAAATGGTGTTTCTTTAATACTGTTTCCATCTCCAACGCCAAGTAGCCATTTACTAAACCAACCATAAGATGCTTCTCTGCTTTCTTGATTATAGTTATGACCCGCATTGACATGGACATTTTTAACCTTATCAACTGCATCATACATCTGATATATCCCTCTTATTGCAGGATACTCAACCTCTGGAGTGTGACTAGTCCAATCACCCGTGCATGATAGCATAAGCATAGGTCTTGGCGCCATCATAGCCCCGATCTCAACATTGAAGCAGTCAATACGAAGGTTAGGAGCATTTTCGCATAGACAACCGCCTTGCATATAAGCGGAGATCATAACCGCTGGCACAGAGACTTTGACGCGTTTATCAATAGACATAAGCATAAACGTCTGTGTCCCTCCACCAGAAGCACCTGTGCAACCGATCCTATCTGGATCAACATCGGGCAATGATTGTAGAAAATCTATAACTCTTATGCTGTTCCATAGTTGCAATCCCATCAAGCTAATTCCCCATAGATAGCCCTTTGGATCGCTTCCGTAAGTATGAGGAACTTGGAGTTTGCTATCGTTATAACCTATCATGTCATAAGCAAATGAGACAAATCCGAGCCTCGCATAATTGATACATCTGCCCGGAATAGAACCTAATTCCTGATTTTCTAACCTACCATGCACCCAATGTCCATGAGGATTTGCTATCGCAGGAAATGGTCCTTGCTTCCCTTTTGGGCGATAAAGATTTCCAGTCACAAAAAAGCCCGGTATGCTTTCAAAATATACATTCTCTATCGTATAGTCTTCGCCCTCAATTTTTCCTGTCACTTTGGGATTTAATGGGCATCTCTCTGGCATAGGATATAAACCCGTGCTTGTCAAGATGCGTTTTCGTAAGTGTTCAGAACGTGATTCCCAAATAGCCCTTGTTGTATAGTTAGGAAATGTAAAAACCATATCCAAATGTCGGACCTCTGTGCGTCCATCTTTGGGAATAAAAACGGTTGTCCAATCAGTTGACTGAGCCATGACTGCCTCCTTAATGATTAACAGAAAAATCAAAGTTAATATATGTCTCATAAATGTTATGCCTTAACGCAGATTTATCAGATTTGGCTTGTTATATAAAGATAGTTTAAATCTAAATTTAGTCCAATAACAAGTCATTTTTAGTGATTTTACATCAAGTAAAATAAAAGAAAATATAGTCCATTGTGACCTTTTTAAGGTATCATAAAGATAATACAAACCCTTAACCTTAAGTAGGATCAACAATGGCAAAAAAGATATTATCAAAAAATCATAAAAAACACAATAAAACAAACAATAAAATTTCCATTAGTGGTTCAATGAGAGTGGTATGCAAGGTAGTTTTCAACCCTTTATATCCATTGATAAAACGCATTATCATTACGTTTAGAACGCTTTTGAAACCTTTTAGAACGCTTTTGAAACCTTATGGAATTATGGTCTCATTGGACGAAACTTAGGTTTAAATAATGAAAGGGTTCTATTCCTCTTTTATTCCAGAAGCTCTTAATATAGCTTTGTATGCCCACATATCCCATTCAGGAAGGACGCCTATTCCGTGAAGATCACCATAATTATTTGCAATATAAAAACCTCTAAAAAGATTTACCATCTTCTCTGCTTCCGCTTCTATAAACTCACGATTTCCCGTCGGTAAAACCTTTTGAATATCCACAGGAGAATATAGGGCAATTTTAAGTTTCTTGAATTTTTCCGCAAGGGCAGGCATATCATAAGCAGCTGGTTGATCAAATTGAAGGCAATCCACTCCTGCGTCAACGAGATCGTCAATTAATTCCCAATTATAACCGCATGAGTGCATAAAAACTTTCATACCATACTCATGTGCAGTCCCTGTAAGCCTTAGATAATGAGGTTTGAAAATCTCTCGCCACATTTTCGGACTCATAAGGACGCGGTCCTGCGTTCCTAAGTCCTCACAGTAGAATATACCTTCTGCTCCGCATTCTCCCGCCATTTTTATAACATTAACAAGCAAGTCAGTGACTATTTTATGGAGACGCTCTATTTCTTCTCTATACTCTATTAAATCCATAAAATATATCTCCATTTTTCGTAAATATCTACTGGTTGCAAAAATCCAACCGGGCATGTGAAACATCTTAAATTTATCAGTTGGCTGTGAAAAATGCGCTTTTATATGTTCATAACGTTTAGGATTATCATAGTCAGGCAAGACCATTGTATCTAATTGCTTCCAATCAGTTATTGCAGGCTTAAAAATCTCGCCTCCTGCGCTTCGGTCTATTAACCGAAACCAAATATTACCCCATTCGTCATCGTAATATTCAAATTCACCTTCAGTCCAACGTTTTGGCTCGTAAGTTTCGGACCGACCTAACCCTGCACCTATAAAATCATTTAAACGGTTGCCAGAAAAAGCCATACCGGGTCGCTCAGGGTTTTTATGTTCTAGGTTAGCAATAATTATCTCTCTGGAAGTCATCATTTCAGGCACACTCCTTAATGTTTTTGAGATGTTTTTCCTAAAATCAAGTTTTAGATTAGCGAAACGTAACAGAAAATTTCGTTCTGGATAAGCGAAATGAATAACTTTTTTAATAGATTTCTCCGATTCTCCAATATATTTTATTCTATATTTGATACCAAAAGCAAGGCAAATTCACAATCCTCTTCTGATGTCCTTCTGATGTTCAAATATGAGTTCAGATATTTCCTAAAATAAGTATGGTTAAAGGTTAAAAGTTAAAGGTTATATTTCGCTCCTGATGGAGCTAAAAGGTTTTTTATTTATGTGTTTTCTATAAATATATCACCCATTCGGGGTTAAAAATCCTTAACTTAATGCGTATAGGATAAAGAAGAGGAATTTGATATTTTTTCTTGTTATTAAAAATAAATTTGTTTAGCTAACAATATTTTTTAATTCAAAATTGTCCAAAGTTTAGTAAAAAGACAGGAATTTTTGAAAATGTTCAGGCAGACTCCTTCAACTTTTAACCTTTAACCTTTAACTTTTAACCCTACTTATTTTAGGAAATGTCCGAACTCATGTCCGAACCTCAGTTAAAAAACTCTTGCGTTTATCAAATATTTGTTATATGCTGAAATCTATACTGATGATTTATCAAAATCTTGATCATATAATCTATGGAGATCAATCATGTATGAGAAAATGTCAATTGCTATAATCGGCTGTGGCGGGATCGCCGATGCTCACTGCCAAACGGTGTTAGGCAAAGACCCTAATATCAAGCTCTATATGTATGACGTAGAGTTCAGCAAAGCAGAAGCTTTATGCAGAAAATACTCTGGTGCAGGATGCTTTAAGACCTATGATGAGGTGCTTTCATGCGAAGATATAGACATAGTTGATGTCTGCGTCCCTCACGATGAACATGTCCCTGTGGTAGTTTCCGCAGCAAAGGCAGGCAAGCACATACTTTCTGAAAAACCCATAGCAAGAACCCTCGCAGAAGCTGATCAGATACTTGACGCAGTTAGAAAATCTGGTGTAAGATTTTTTGTAGCAGAATGCTATAGATTTTACCCATCAGCATTAAAAGCTCGTGAATTGATAGATGAAGGCGTTATCGGCAAACCTTTCCTTATTCAGGTTAACTCCATGCAATTCCATACTCCGTCAGGATGGCGTAGAGATAAAGAAAAAACTGGCGGAGGAGTCCTAATAGATAGAGGAATACATTTTGTCAATTATCTTAGATTGCTTGGTGGGAAAGTAAAGACGGTCTTTGCCACTTTTAACCATGACACCATTAAAGCTATGGAAGGCGAAGATACTGCAACTATACAAGTTAAATTTGAAAATGATATAACAGGTCAAATGGTTATCAGTTGGGGAATGCGTATGTTTACTCCGTTTCCATGGTTAGCTGTCTATGGATCGGAAGGGACTATGTATGACATAGGCGATGGATTCTATGTGTTCAGTGCAAGGGACGACAGATATAATGACAATGGAAGACCTGTCAGGCTATTTGACACAATGCTTGAGCCATACATCATTCCAGCAGAGATGCAACATTTTGTTGATAGGATGAGAGATGGCAAAGAGTTTGCGGTGACTGGGGAAGAGGCAATGGCTGATCTGGAAATCGTAGAACTTGCGGCTAAATCCGCAGAAACTGGACAAGCGATAAATATTTTCTAAAAAGTCTGTTGATAATATGGAGGATTTACCTTATGTTATATTCTTATGCAGGACATATACTCGTGATTGATTTAACGACTGGAAATATTGAAAAGCAAGAACTCAATGAAGACTACGCAAGACAATATGTAGGTGGTAGAGGTCTTGGTGCGAGATACCTTTATGATCTCTTAAAACCCGGAATAGATGCCCTATCTCCTGATAATATCCTTATAATGATGACCGGTCCATTTACAGCAACAGGCATATATGCGTGTCAAAAATATGAATGGGTGACAAAAAGTCCTTTGACTAACATCTATCTTTGCAATAATACGGGCGGAAGCTTTGGAGTTAGGCTTAAAGAATCTGGATATGATGGAATTATAATAAAAGGTGCGTCTAATACGCCAAAATATATCTTGATTGATGGCGATAATGTAGATTTGCAGGACGCATCGTCTGTTTGGGGCAAGAAAGTATCAGAAACACAAAGGGCAATATATGAGATGACGAAAGCAGACACAATCGTTTGCACTGGCTCATCAGCGGATTTGCCTAACCCTGTAAAGTTCGCAGGGGTTTATGACGGTCATAGATGCTCAGGCAGAGGTGGACTCGGTGCAGTATTTGGCAGTAAAAACCTTAAAGCTATCGCTGTAATGAAACCTAATAAAAAAATAGAACCGAAAATCTATAATCCATCGGGGCTGAAAGATGAATTATCAGAATTGATAAAAGATATAAAGAAGAATGAAGTTACAGGCGAACAATTGCCAAAATTCGGCTCTATAATCTGGATGGATACAACCGCTCAGTTCGGCATACTTCCGACAAGAAACTATCAAGATATTCTCACTTATGAAGATATTGAGGGCAAAATTGACACAACTGGCTATGGAAAAAAGGTTGTAAAAAGTAAGGAATTGAAAGCGATAAATTGCTTAGACTGTCCGATATTGTCTGGTCATGTAGTAATTCCTGACCACGGAGAATGGGCTGGCAAACCTACAAAAGGTCCTGAATTTGAGACTTCGTGGGCTTTGGGTGCAAATCTGGGCATTATAGATTTTGGACATATAATCTCTGCAAATAAAGAATGCAATGAATATGGTATAGACACAATATCAACAGGCGTTGCCATCGGTTTTGCTATGGAATGTCGTCAAAAAGGATTGATCAACGATGATATTTTGGAATGGGGCAACTCAGAATCCGTTATAAAGATGATCGGCAAGATCGCAAATCGTGAAGGTTGGTTAGGTGATACCCTTGCTGACGGCGTCAGATCGGCATCAGAAAAGATCGGCAATGGAAGTAATAGCTTTGCACTGCACGTCAAAGGATTAGAAGTTCCCGCTTATGATCCAAGAGGTGTTTGGGGAATGGCTTTGACTTATGCTACATCAATTAGAGGGGCTTGTCATCTCAAATCATGGACTGTCGCAGCTGAAAACTCAAAAGATTATATCCCAGTATCAACTGAAAAAAAGGCAAAACTTGTCAAAGATATTCAAGATTTGCGTAGTGTTATGGACTCCCTAATCGTCTGTTTTTTTGCAGGTAGAGCTATAAATAAAGACTGGATCGTAAGATTGGTCAATGTCGTAACCGATTTTGATTGGACACCCGAAAAACTTGATGAAATTGGCGCTAGAATATATGATCTTGAAAGAATGATTTCTGTCAGAGAAGGCATAACATCAAAAGATGATCTTTTACCACACAGGATAATGGAAGAACCTCTTAATAATGGACAATGGAAAGGCAAAAAAATTACCAAAGAAAATATGGAGATAATGCTCCGAGAATATTATAAACTTCGCAATTGGGACGAAAATGGCATCCCTAAAAGGAGTGTATAGCTGATAATGGAGTTAAAAGACAAATTTTTACAAGAAATGATACAATACTTCGGCGATGATAAGAAAAGGATTTCACATGCAATTGAGGTTACCAAATATGCTGAGGAAATCCTAAAAGGTGAAAATGGCGATGAAGATGTAGTAATAACCGCTGCTATATTTCACGATATCGGAATTCACGAATCGGAGAGGAAATATGGCAGTAATGCAGGACACTATCAGGAAATAGAAGGTCCCCCAATTGCCCGTTCAATTATGGAAAAGTATAATCTGCCAAAAGACTTTATTGATGAAGTCTGTGAGATCATCGGAAATCATCACTCGCCCGGTAAAGTAAATTCAACAAATTTCAAAATTGTCTATGATGCAGATTGCCTTGTGAATTTCGGTGATCGCATCAGGGAAAAAGGTCAAAAATATGTTGATAAGTTAATTGATAAGGTTTTTTTAACGACAACAGGCGGAAATATAGCGAGGATTTTAGCGAAGAGTGATCAGTAATCAGTGATCTGTAATTGGTGGTGACTTATATACAGTATTTTTTCCGAGTTATTCTGTTTTTTAGGGGCTAAATATAAGTTATGATGATAGGAATTGGCAAAACATTTATATTTTTAGGGATTATACTCGTTATAATCGGGATAATATTTGTGTTATCAGGGAAAATCACTTGGATTGGCAAACTACCCGGTGACATATATATAAAAAGGGATAATTTTACCTTTTATTTTCCGATAACTACGTGTATAATTATAAGTATAGTTTTAACTTTAATAGCTATGTTATTTCGTTTATTTAAAAGATGAAAATATCGCTTTTTGATTACGATCTCCCAGAGGAACTTATCGCTCAATTTCCACTCCCCAAACGTGATGAATCACGATTGATGGTGCTTGACAGGAGAACAGAAACAATAAGTCATCATATATTTTCGCAGTTACCTGATTTCCTGAATAATGGCGATCTTTTGGTGATGAACAACACAAAGGTCATTCCTGCACGTCTAATAGGAAAAAAGGAAAAGACAGGCGGTAATGTTGAGATATTGCTTTTGTCAGTAATGGCAAATGGTCTCTGGAAGGCACTTGTGAAGCATAGTAGTAGAATAAAATACGGCTCAAAAGTCATATTCGGTGATGGCAGATTAACTGCAAGGATACTTGATAAGACTGAATCTCAAGAGAGATTAATCAAATTTGAGACGGATGGCGACCCCAAAAAGCTAATAGAGGAACTTGGCAAACCACCACTTCCCCCATATATAAAGCGTGAAATTGAGCCAGAGGATAAGGAAAGATACCAAACTATATATGCCAAAGAAGAAGGGGCGGTTGCAGCACCTACTGCGGGACTGCATTTTACAGAGGCAGTGTTTGAAAATTTAAAAGTGAAAGGCATTGACAGGGTTGAGATTACTCTGCATGTCGGTTTAGGGACTTTTCAACCTGTTAAAACTGAAAATGTTGAAGATCATATCATACATGAGGAAATATTCAGTATTCCGAGTGAGGTTGCCAAACGGATAAATGAGACAAGATCAAAAGGCGGGAAAATTGTCGCTGTTGGAACGACTACGGTTAGGGCTTTGGAATCATCAATAGATGCTAACGGAGAAATTATCCCTCGTTCAGGTGCAACAAATATTTATATATACCCCGGATTCAAATTCCGAGCAGTTGATGCGATGATAACAAATTTTCATCTTCCAAAGTCCACGTTAATAATGTTGGTTTGTGCTTTTGCTGGCAGAGATTTTGTTATGAGGGCTTACCATTCTGCTATAAAGGAAAAATATCGTTTTTATAGCTATGGTGATGCTATGTTAATTCTTTAATTGGAGGTATAAAGATGGATTTTATTACTGGGGTAATCCCACTAATTTTGATTATCGGTGTTTTCTACTTTCTTATGATCATGCCTCAGCAGAGGAAGATCAAAAAACACCAAAATATGCTAAAAAATCTCTCAAAAGGAGATGAGGTCGTAACAGAAGGCGGAATTTATGGCACTATTGTCGGTCTAAAAGATAACATAGTTGTATTAAAGGTCGCAACTGTAAAAGATGAAGATGTCAAAATAGAGGTATCTCGTGCAAGAATAGCTTTTGTCGTGAAAAGCGGCGAGCTTATTGAAGGCGTAGATTAATAAAAACATTAAGTAATATCGCTGTCTAATAATAGGTGGGAAATATGGGAACGAATTTGTTAGACCTTAAACTTATTTTGCCAGAAGAGGATATAGAGAGAATATCTCAAAGCGATGATATATACGATATTATAATAATAGGCGGAGGTCCTGCTGGCATGACATCTGCTGTGTATTCTGCACGTAAGCAAATTAAAACGCTTCTTATAAGTAAAGACATAGGCGGACAGATGCTATGGACTTCTGATATTGAAAACTACATGGGATTTCAATATGTCACAGGAAAAGAATTGACCGAGAAATTTCGCTCTCAGATGGAACAATTCCCAATAGTTGATATTATCCTTGGCGATACTGTAACCAAAATAACAAAAGCAGATGAAAATTTTGTAGTTGAGACAGAGAAGTCAAAAAAATTCACAGGTAAAACCGTGATCATCGCTTCTGGCAAGCGATACAGACCAATGAACGTCAAAGGAGAAAAAGAGCTTGTCGGCAAAGGCGTCAGTTATTGTGCCACTTGTGATGCACCCTTGTTTGCTGGAAAAGATGTCCTTGTTGTCGGTGGAGGAAATTCCGCTTTGACTGCTGTCATCGATCTGATGAAATTAGCTAATAAGATATATATCGTCAATATAACTAAGGATTGGCAAGCAGATCAAATAATGATTGATAGAATAAAGGATGCAGACAATATCATACCTTTATTATCCCACAAAGTAACCGCAATCCATGGTGAAAAGTATGTTACAGGGGTGACAATTGAATCGCTTGACACAAAAGAAACCAAAGACATAACTGTTCAAGGTGTTTTCATAGAAATAGGTCTATTGCCTAATTCTGAATTCGCTAAGGACATTGTTAGGCTTAATGATCAAGGCGAAATTATAGTTGATTGTATGTGTAACACAACAACTCCCGGCATTTTTGCTGCTGGCGATGTCACTACTGTTCCAGAAAAACAGATAAGCGTCGCTATCGGCGAAGGTTCAAAGGCAGCTCTTTCTGCATATAAGTATCTCCTAACAAAATCTTAAAAATATGCAAAAATTAGATATAACAAAACTGAAAGAAGACATAGTATTTGGCGATATTTTACGAGGTTTTGAGTTGAAATTTCACTCAACTTGGGGGCTTTTCTCTCCAAGAGAGATAGACGCAGGCTCAAAGCTTTTGATAGATTATATGGAGATTAAAGATTCTGATATATGTCTTGATTTAGGTTGCGGTTATGGTGCTATTGGGCTATGTATGGCGAAAATTGCTAATCAAGGCAAAGTTTATATGGTTGATAAGGATTACGTCGCAGTTGAGTATGCAAAGAAAAATGCCGATATTAACAAACTAAACAATTGCGAGATATTTCTAAGCAACGCTTTTAGCAATATTTCAGAGGAGATCAAGTTTGACGTGATCGCCTCTAACTTACCAGCAAACGTCGGCAAGGAAATGCTCTCCATAATTCTGATAGACGCTAAAAAATACCTAAAAGAAAATGGTAAACTATATGTGGTCACAATATCAGGATTACGGGAATTTATAAAAAGAAACTTTAAAGAGATATTCGGGAATTATGACAAAATTAAGCAGGGAAGAGAACATGCTGTTTATTTAGCTGTAAAAGAAAGTTAGGAATTATTCAGATAGAATATATGTTAAATATTTATAAAATCTAAATATGAGGTGATAAATATGGAATATAAAAATTATGTCAAACATGTAGAAGGTAAAAAAGTTTCTGATGTATTTCTATTTGCACTAAGCACTTGTGTATGGTGTAGAAAGACCAAATCCCTGCTTAATGAATTAGGCGTTGAATATGATTATGTTGACGTTGATCTATTGGAAGGACCAGCCAAACGTTCCGCAGTTGAGGAAATGGAAAAATGGGATGTTAGTGGTTCGTTTCCTCTTTTAGTTATTAATAACTCGGAATCGGTGCTTGGCTACAAAGAAAATAGGATTAGGAGGTTGTTGGGGTTTGATTAATATTAGTGATAAAGAAGTTGATGATCTCTATGAGAGACTAAAAAAAGAAGCAGAGCAGAACGGATATTATCTTAATCCTGACATAGACTTTACAAAACAACTCGTTAAAAGTCTCTTGGTCAATGAGAAGAGATATGGATACTGGGCTTGTCCATGCAGATTAGCTTCTGGAAAAAAGGAAGACGATCTTGATATAATTTGCCCTTGCGATTATAGAGATGCTGATCTGGTAGATTATGGGACTTGCTTTTGCGCTCTTTATGTGTCATCAGACGTTGTAAAAGGATTAAAAGAAGCTGAACCGATACCAGAGCGTAGACCACCAAGATCAGAAAGGATCAAAAAGAAAGAGACTTCGGAAAAGTCTATTGGTGTTGGAAAACTGAACTTGACATATCCGATCTGGCGATGTAAGGTATGCGGTTATCTTTGTGCAAGAAATATTCCCCCTGAAATCTGTCCGATATGTAAAGCAAAAAAGGATAGATTTGAGTTGTTTATTGATAAATAGCAGTCCAAAGCTAATGTAAGGAGAAAAAATGACACCTAAAGAAAGGATATTGACGGTATTATCAAGAAAACCAGCAGACAGAGTGCCAATAGACCTCGGTGGCTTTAACCGTGAAGCATACAGGCTTTTTGTTGAAAAGACAGGCTCTCATAATCATTGGGCTTATTTTGGTGTGGATAGCGATTGGCGAGGCGTTGGATTTACTGGAAGCAGAGAAAATATTGATTATAGACCATATCATAAAGATTTGCCCGAAGGCACTCCGATAAATGAATGGGGAACTGCATTTATCGTTGGATCAAATCCTGCTTATGACCATTTTGTCGCCCCATTGACTTATGCAAAGACGGTAAAGGAAATAGAAGATTATCCCTTGCCTGATCTAACTGCTTCATATCGCCATGAGCATCTTGAAAATGCTGTTAAAAGCATCCATTCCGCTGGATATGCAGCTTTTGCAGGTATGCAATGCACGATATTTGAGGTCGCTTGGCAAATTCGCGGTTTCAACGAACTTTTGACAGACTTTTATGATAACCCTGAGATGGCGGAATGCTTGCTTGACAGGATAACTGAAATCCGATGTTTTATGGCTAAAAGATATGCAGAGGCGGGAACTGACATTCTCAGTCTTGGCGATGATGTCGGAATGGAACATAAGCTTATGATGTCGCCTGAAATTTGGTATAAATGGCTCGGATCAAGGTTGGCAAAGGTCATTAAGTCTGCAAGGGACGTCAAACCAGACATTATCATACATTATCACAGCGACGGATATATTGAACCGATCATTCCAAAACTGATTGAAATTGGATTAAATGTGCTTAACCCTGTCCAACCTGAATGTATGGACCCAGCTAAACTGAAAAGGCTTTATGGCGACAGGCTTGCTTTTTGGGGAACTATTAGCATTCAAAAAACTATGCCATTTGGCACACCTGACGATGTTAGAAGGGAAGTCAAAGAAAGGATTGAAACAGTTGGCGTTGGTGGAGGCTTTGTCATAGGACCCACTCATGTCCTTGCACCAGAAGTGCCAATAGAAAATATTGCCGCATTCGTTGAATCTGCTAAAAAATACGGCGGTTGGAAAGCTGAATAAAGGATAAATGATGGATTTGTCCGAGTTCAAAATAAAATTTAATGAATTAAAATCCAAAGGTTTTGTCCCATCAACTAGAAAAGGACCAACAGGCATAGGTCACTCTTTGGAAACATATTTAGGATTAACAGAAAATAATATAAGCATTCCAGACATTGAAGGAGCAGAGTTAAAAGCACACAGAAGTGGTTCTAATAATATGGTAACACTGTTTACTTTCAATAAAAAAGTCTGGAAAATGCCCCCTTTAGAAGCTATAAGAAAATATGGCAGTTTTGATAAAAATGGGAGACTTGGATTATATTATACAATGTCATTAAAACCAAATAGTGCTGGACTTTTCTTAAATGTTAGCGATAATGATATTTCAGTGCGACATATTTCTGGTGAAGTGATAGCCGAATGGAATTTAGAGATTTTGGCAAAGCATTTTATTAAAAAAATACCTGCACTAATTTTTGTATCTGCATTTGTGGAAGAAAGAGATGGTTGGGAATATTTCCATTTCTATCGCGCCCAATTTATGAGCGGAACTTCACCTAATATACTTGCATACCAATTTAAATGTGAAAACATATTGGTTGACCTACGTTTGCATGATAAAATAACTATGGCAAGAAATCATGGCACAGGTTTTAGAACTTACGAAAATAAACTACCTCTCCTCTTTAATGAGATAAAGGATATATAAGAAAGGTGAGTTATGAGTTGTATCCAGTAATAAGAAATCCAAAATATGATTTCATTGGACAATCTTATGCTGATTCATATCCTAACTTGCATAAATATCCCGCCACAATGATACCTCAAATTGGAATTGAACTCTTTTCTGAATTAGGCATTAATAAAGGAAAATTACTTGATCCATATTGTGGTTCTGGATCATCTTTCATAGTTGGACTTGAATGTGGTTTAGAAGAAATGTATGGATTTGATATTAATCCTTTAGCTGTTCTTATTTCCAAAGCGAAATTCACCAAAATTGATCTAAATAAAACTAAAAATTTATGTCAACAGTTAAAAGAGAGTGTCTATGAGTTTTCTAAAAAAGCAGATACCTTAGATAACTTGCAATTGCCGCATTTTTTTAATATATCTTTTTGGTTTTCAAAACAAGTTCTATTAAATCTTGCAGTTATCAAGTATTTTATTGATAAATTTGAATCTGATGATATTAAAAGGTTATTATTAGTGCCATTTTCAGAAACAGTCAGAGAATGTTCCTATACAAGAAATGGAGAATTTAAGCTCTATCGCATGAAACCAGAAGATATTTTAAATTTTAATCCTGATGTTTTCGGCATCTATTTTAACAAACTTGAAAAAGTGATTGAAATATATGAACAATACTATTACCCCAAATTAACAGATGCTAAGATTAATATTGACTTTGGTAGTTTTCAAAAAAGAGATGATTATTATAATGTTGTTTTGACAAGTCCGCCCTATGGAGACAGCAAAACAACTGTCGCTTATGGACAGTTTTCAATGTTTTCAAACGAATGGTTAGGCATTAAATATGCCAGAAAAATTGATAGTATGTTAATGGGTGGAAAACCAGCTAAATCTATATATCAAAAAGGTTTAATTAAGGAATACATTGGAAAAATTGCTAAAAATTCAATAAAAAGAGCATTGGAAATTTCATCTTATTACTTTGACTTGGAAAAATCTATCAAAGAGGTCGCATCTAGCATTAGGAAAAACGGAATTTCAATATATATTGTCGGGAATAGAATTGTCAAAGATGTTTTACTTCCTACTGATCAGTTCATCGCGGAAAAATTTGAAGAAAACGGATTTATTCATTTATTCACCTATGAACGTCAATTAGGAAATAAAGTTATGCCCTCGTTAAATTCTCCATCAAATAAAATAGGTGAGAAAAAAAGCACGATGACCAAAGAATTTATTATTGTCTGCAAAAAAATATGAAAATATCCTACCGAAGTCGATCTTTTACATTCCAAAATTAGAGTTAAATAATAGTATCATCAGGGATTACAGCGTTTTTGTGAACAACTACAATACCATCGCGAATACTGTAATTATCACCATCAAATTTTGTCAAGCCCTTTTCGTTTACTATATTGACATTGCATCCTATTTTAGCATTTTTGTCAATAATAGCATTTCTTATTATACTACCCCGTCCTATACCTATTAGCGTTGCGGAACTGCACTGATCCTTAACCCTATCATATAGATCGGCGCCCATTATAATAGAATTTTCTATCACAGCACCAGAATTTATAATGCTTCTCACTCCGATTACCGAGTTTTTAATAATACACTCAGTCATTATAGAGCCTTCACATAATATTGATGATTCAACCATGCAACTATTTATCTTTGACCCGGGCAGAAATCTTGGACGTGTGTATATTAACTGCTTTTCATCGTAGAAATCAAATGGCGGGATTAGCTTTGTGAGTTCAAGATTGGTTTCATAAAATGACCTGATAGTTCCAACATCACGCCAGTAACCATCAAAATAATAGGCATAGACCCTTCTTGTCTTTATCGCTTCTGGTATAATGTGCTTACCAAAATCTAATTTATCGCCAATAGCATCTTTAAGGATATTGCTATTAAAAATGTAAATACCCATAGAAGCGACATGAGAACGTCCTTTAGAATCTATACCATATTGTTCAAGTGTCCCATCTTTGATCTCCATACTGGCTATTTCTTCATCAGTCTGTGGCTTTTCTTTGAATTCAACGATCCTGCCATCATATTCAGTCTTGAGTATCCCAAGTTCTTTTACCTGATCTCTGTCAACAGGCAAAACAGCAACAGTTATTTCTGCATTGTTATCAATATGTTTTTGAAGCATCTCATTGTAATTCATTCTATAAAGCTGATCGCCAGATAATATTAGAATATATTTTGAGCCAATATCAAGAAATCTACGAATGTTTTGTCTGACCGCATCAGCAGTTCCCTGATACCAATCAGTGCTTTCTAACGTTTGCTGTGCAGCTAATATTTGAATATATCCGTTTGAAAACATATCAAAGTGATATGTCCTGACTATATGTCTGTTGAGCGAAGTTGAGTTGAATTGAGTTAAGACAAAGATTCTATTGATCTCTGCGTGAATACAGTTGCTAATGGGAATATCTATTAATCTGAATTTTCCCGCAATAGGGACAGCAGGTTTTGCCCTATCTTTCGTTAATGGATACAGTCGTTCCCCACGTCCACCACCTAAAATGACTGCGATAACATCTTCTCTTGTCATTCCGTCCCTCCATAAATAGCAGGTAAAGGAAAAATTATAAACTCATATTCATATCAACATTACTCAAACTTATTATATTTCATATTAGTTAGGTCTTTTTATACCATATTTTGCCATTTTTTTATAGAGATGGCTTCGTTCTAAATTTAATTGCTGTGCGGTAAGGCTTACATTCCAATTATTAGCTTCTAAAGCGGATATTATGATCTCTTTTTCTGATTGACTTATCTTGTCCTTCAATCCCGATTCATGCAATTCTGTAACTTTTTCAATTTTGGGTTGGTTTATTCCTAATGCCCATTTAACGTCTAAATCTACAACATTATCTTGATCAACCATTATTAATAAACGTTCAACGGTGTGCTTTAATTCCCTTATATTTCCGGGCCATTGATAATTCATCAACACCTGCATAGCGTCAGATGAGAAACTTTTTGGTTTTCTACCTGATTCTCGGCAGAATTCATTTATAAAATGGACAACAAGTTCAGGTATGTCCTCCCAATGTTGCCTTAACGGCGGAACATATATCGGGATTACATTAAGACGATAATATAAGTCTTCACGAAAATTGCCCTTTTTGATCTCTTCTTGAAGGTCTTTATTAGTAGCAGCTATTACTCTAACATCAACCTTTATTACATCTTTGCCACCTACGCGTTGAAATTCTTTATCTTGCAAGACATGAAGTACCTTTGCTTGTGTTTTTTGGCTCATATCCCCTATCTCATCAAGGAATATTGTCCCACCATCCGCAAGTTCAAATTTTCCAATAAGCTGACTCACCGCGCCAGTGAAAGAGCCTTTCTCATGTCCAAACAACTCGCTTTCTATGAGTTCTTCTGGTATAGCAGCACAGTTGACCTTGATAAAAGGCTTATTCCACCTTTGGCTATTCTGATGTATTGCACGAGCGACTAATTCTTTGCCTGTTCCACTCTCTCCATATATAAGGACGCTATGATCATTAGGACCTGCCTTCCGAATCTGAGCGTGTAACGTTTGCATTTGAAGACTGCTACCAACGATATTGTATTTTTCCTTGAGTTTTTCACGCAGTTCTATGTTTTCAGATTGGAGTTTTGAAAATGCCAGACCATTCCTTATTTTAACTAATACAGGTTCAAGGTCAAATCCCTCATCAGCCTTTTCTATGAAGTCATAAGCACCTAATTTTACAGCATTTACCGCTTTTTCAATAGTTGCATGAGCAGACATCATTATGACGGGGATATTCGGTCTTAACTCCTTTATTCTCCTCAGAGTCTCTATCCCGTCCATCTCGGGCATAGCAATATCAAGCATGATAAGGTCTACATTATTATTTGCTATGGTCTGTAAAGCCTCGTATCCGCTTTGTGCTGTTAATACCGAGTAACCCTCTTGCTTTAATTCAATAGATAATGCCCTTAATATGCCTTTTTGATCATCAACAAGTAAAATAGTATCCATAGAGAAAACCCTAACTACGCTGTTGGAAGAGTAATAATAAATTTAGTTCCAACATTTACTTCGCTTTCTACCTCAATAGTGCCTTTATGATCTGTGATTATCCTATGCACAATAGCCATTCCTAATCCTGTTCCAGTTGCCTTTGTGGTAAAATAAGGTTGAAATATCTTTTCTTTAATTTCTTGTGTCATACCAATACCCGTATCTGTAAATGTTATACATACAGACTTTTGGTCATTAGAAAATGTTGATATAGTTAGCTTTCCGCCATTTGGCATAGCTTGAACAGCATTTGTTATAATATTAATAAAAGCCCTTGATAATTGCTCTTTATCGCCAAGTATCGTCGGTATTTTTGTCAGATTGGCTATAATTTCAACGTTATCAGGGCGACCTGTCCATAATTTTAGCGTATCATTTATAACATCGTTAATATTGCATTCACTTAGATTTGGTTTAGGCATCCTTGCAAACTGGCTAAACTCATCAACAATTTTTCTAAGGCTTTCAACTTCCTCTATAATTATCTCAGTGCATTCCTCAAATATCTCATCAAAATTTTCTTTATCGGATTGATAGGCTTTTTTTAGGCTTCTGATAGAACTTTGTATAGGCCAAAGGGGATTTTTTATCTCGTGTGCAACTGTCCTCGCGACATCCTGCCATGCTGCGATACGTTCCGCAGAAATTGCCCTTTCGCGATTTTCTTTCAATGATACAGTCATGTTATTTATTGAATCAACCAAAAACTTTACTTCCCCTTGAGCGTTTGTCTCTATCTTATGATCCAAATTACCATTAGCGATTATGCCAACGCCATCAACAAGGTCTTGTATTGGTTTAGTGACACTTTTGGAAATAAAGTATCCAGCGACATAAGCAGAGAAAATACCCGCTATTGCAACCCCAATAAGCGATCTGATCAGAGCCATTTGTATGCGGTTAGATGGTTCATCAGAAAAAGCGGCAATAATTGCCCCAAGTTGATTGGTTTTGCCTGACACAAGGGGAATTATACCGACAGTATATTCTTTTTTTCCAATAACAAGTCTTGGCATTTCAGGTTTTTCTTCATCAGAAGGTTGTTTTTTTTGCTTGGAACTGATCTTTGACACAGGAGCCTTAGCTGGAACTTTAGATGTTGTCTTTGATGTATTCTTTGAACTCTTTTCGTTATGCTGAACAAGTTTTATAAGATCATCTTTCAGATCGTCTATTGATACATTAGAACCATATATCACACTCGGGGAATTCCCTTGTAACAGGAATATATATTCAGCACCAGCTCCTATCGGTTTAAGTTGCTCTTTAAGGTAGTAACCACCAGTTACAAATGCGAGTAATTCCCCTTTAGCAGGGATCGGACATATATACTCTATCGTTAATCTATTACCTGATCGCATACGTAAAGATGGTTCTTTTGTTCTGCTTTGTGCGATTCTCATTGCCTCTTTGTCAGTAATGCCAAATCTTGCAGGATCGTATGCACTAGCAACTATTGTCCCATCTGCGTTTCCTAATTCTAATATATCCATATTTGTCCCACTGCTTATTTGTCGCCATATATCGCGGACATTTTCGCCTGTGGTTATTGCATGGATAATCTCAGCGCCGTTTGATTTGACTATCTTTGTTACTTCATCGCTTGCACGATCACCAAGCAATTTATAATCATTATTGATTATATTCCGAAGTTTATCAACGTCTTGATAATGAACTCTTTCAAAGCTATCTCTAATCAAAAAACTGGCAGCTAATACAACCGATCCCATTAGAAATAGGAATATCGTTCCATAAACTAAGACAATTCTCGTTCGTAGTTTCATTTTAATCGCTTTTACTCTATAATTTTCTTTTCAAATACAATATATTGTCTGCATATCTTCCAGCCATTGGCGATATAAAACGGCGTATTTGCCCAGCTTGCTATTACACGTTTTGCACCGCCATTTTTCATGTGCATTACTGATTCCAATAATAGCCATGAACCGATACCATTTCCGCGCATATCGCTAATCACTGCGGTAGGTCCAAACCAACCTATGTCATCACTTACACCAAACGAAGCCCAACCAACTATTTCATTATCTTTAAGTGCAACCACTTTTCCCCTATTATTTTGAAACCATTCCTCCCAGCCTTTTGGAAACCAAGATTTTCTCAACCCTTCGTCAAGCTTTTCAACAAAACTCCTCATTTTGTCAAGCATAGACGGATCGTAATCAACAACGTTTACACCTATTTTGCCTGCTCTGACGATTGCGTTTTTATGGTAATCATTTGGTTCAAAATTCTCTATTTCTAAATCTACATCGTTGATAGTGTTTTTCCTGACAAAGCCTTTACTCTCAAAGAATTTTAACGCCCTCTCGTAACGAGTATCAACGCCGGGGAAGAAGTATCTCCCTGTATATTCTAACACTTTAACGATGCTTTTATCCTTTGACTTTAAGTATTCAAATCCTTTATCAAGCAATCTTGACGCTATACCTTTTCCCACGAATTGATCAGAGACAAAAAGACCTTTTATATATCCATAATCCTTTTGATAAACTGTCCCTCTATTATCTGCCCCTGATATACCTTCTCTTGCAATAACTGATATAAAACCGACTATTTCATTATCTATCGCAGCGACAAGACAGCTATTTTTCTCATAATTTGGATCACCGAGAATTATATCTTGAAAGCGTTTTTCATTCACTTGATCATATATAAGAGAACGATTCCATCCATCAACAACAGCCTTGACATCTGATTTTTCCATCGCTTTTATTGATACTTTCATTTTGATCCTCCGTTACATTTAGAAGGTCTTAAAAATCCCTTTGAAAAAGAGAAATTTAGAGGGATTTTACAAATTATTGATAATACTTTTGATGTGAAATGTTTTTGAAAACCCTTAATTTTCCCCCTTTAGCAGAGGGATTAGGGGCATAGCCATTAAGTTAAGGGAAAAACGTTATTTTTAACGTGAGATAATGTTGTTTTTAGCCCCGAAGGGGCACCATATTTATAGAAACGATAAAAGCCGAAATACCCAAAATACAAAGCTCCAGCGGAGCGAAATATGATTGGGAAATATGTCGCTCCTGACGGAGCTAAAAGATTTTTTATTTATGTGTTTTCTATAAATATATCACCCCTTCGGGGTTAAAAATCCTTAACTTAATGCGTATGCCCTTTATCCCCCTTTT
>Ga0078972_1003348_pt1 | contig 48423 bp, 50 predicted proteins | sample YelNatPaOPGAMG01_FD_67568 | JGI IMG/M metagenome (GOLD analysis project Ga0078972, IMG submission 67568) | Hot spring thermophilic microbial communities from Obsidian Pool, Yellowstone National Park, USA - OP-RAMG-01 (SPADES assembly) (version 2) | ecosystem: Environmental > Aquatic > Thermal... | reverse complement strand
GAGAATGGAAAGCTAAGGACTCCATACCAAGCTTTCCTCGATAAGGCAAGAAAAGCAAAAATAGTTTAAGGTGATAAGATGAAACTGAATCAACGAGAGGAAGTTAATTCAGGACAACACATGATTAAATCATTTGAGTCAGATTTTAAATGGTCATTAACCCGGTTAGAAATGCGTAATGGATTCGCACCTATAATGTAAATTAATTATTTATTATAAAATTTGTTTGGTGTTTTGCTTTGAGGGAAATGGAGATTCCACAGATAATAATGATGAGTGGACTCGTTGCAACAGTTGCAATGTTTTTTGCATATGGCGGGGCGTGGTGCTACGACGCAAGAACGTGGTATTTAAGCGGCCAAACAGCATACAATGAGGGTTTATTAAGCGTCTACTCCGTCCAAGGAAAGATGCCAGAAGAATTCCCGGGTGGCTATTTTGATTACCCCCCTCCGTGGCTAGTGTGGGTTTACACTGCATATTCCATAAAGCAATCGTTTTCATTAACACTTGATCAATGGCTTTACTTAATAAGATTACCGGTGCTTTTGTTTACGCTCGCGAATGCTTTCCTTCTTCATTTTTGGATTAGGGAAAAGCGCGGAGAAATGGAAGCAGCACTCGCTGTTTTTGCATATACGGTATTTCCGGGCTTTACGAACACGGTTTTTGGTCCTTTGATAGGTACATTTGACGCGATTCCTGTTTTTTTCACCATCTTGTCGTTTATATTATTTGAAAGAAGAAAGATGAACTGGTCTGCCGCATCGCTGGGCATTGGAGCGGCTTTCAAGTATTATCCCTTGTTATTGCTTCCTGTTTTTTTGATTTTCCTGAAAGAAAAAAGGGCCGCGATTAGATTCGCGGGGCTTTCCGTTGCTCCGGTGGTATTGGTATCCATCCCGCCACTCCTATACGATACTGATGCGTATATCAAAGCACATTTGTTTTATGCAAATTGGGTGGGTTTTACGAGCATTTATCGCGTTGTATATTATGCCCTTGGGTGGGAGCTTAATCTATGGTTCGGTAAGACAATACCTGCGGGGGTTGACCTTGGGCTTCTGCCGCTGATTTCGTTGATTTCGCTTTTGATACTTGGGCTTGTACTGTGTTCCGCATACCTTACGGTTTTGAAGAAAAAAATCAGTTTGCTTGATTCTTTAGTCGTAGTATTTTGTGGCTTGCTTGGGTTTTGGAAATACGCAAACCACAATTATAGCCTGTGGGCATCGCCGTTTGTCTTGGCTCTTGCATTCACAAAACCTGAAATGAGGATTGCGGCAGGTGTTTGGCTCTTCTCTGTTTTCTTAATGTCTTTACCATATGTCTTTTTGATTCCTGAGAACGTTGAACTCCTGTTTGCAATGTTAGTGCCTATATCCAGCATCGGTCTATATCTTGCTATTATGGCGAAGGCTTGGTCTAAATGAGTAATTTCACGGTTGTGATTCCGACGCTCAATGAGAACGGCACAATTGCGCAATTATGCTTGGAACTTCTTGAAAGGTATCCAGGGGTGTGCATCATAGTTGCAGATGATGGCTCAAATGATGGAACGCAAGAAACAGTCTGGACTCTTTCCAAGAAGCACCACGAAATCAGGTTGCTTGACCGAAGCCGGGCGCGCACGCACGGGCTGACTGCGAGTGTACTGGATGCCGCACAGAAAGCAAAAACCGAATATATTGTGGTTATGGATGGCGATTTGCAGCATCCTCCGGAAGCGGTAGGGAAGATTGTGCGCGAACTTGAGCAGGGGCATGACCTTGTGGTAGGCTACAGAACAGCGGTTGCAGGCTGGGGAGTATATAGAAAGGTGATGTCCAAGACTGCGGAGCTGCTTGGAGGGGCCGTCCTCTGGGCGCGAGGCGCGCCTTCTTGCAAGGATATTATGAGTGGTTTCTTTGGGGTGAAGCGGAAGCTGCTCGTTGGTGCCTATGAAAAAAACCCCGATGCTTTTGAACTGCGCGGATACAAAGTCCTACTGGATCTCTTGAAGCTTATGCCTCGCAATGCACGCATCGCGAATGTGAATTATGAATTTGGGATGCGGCGAACTGGCAAGTCAAAGATAGGAGTGAAGCAGGTGGTGCTTTACCTGCGCTCGCTTTTGCGGTGATGTTTTTCGGAATAAGAATGGATTTGCGGCTAACTTCTGGCTCTCTCAAGTGATATCTTCCTGCACGCCTCCGCGGCTTCCCTGCTCCTGCGCTTCACCTCTTGGTTCGGCAGCTGCCTGAGCCTTGCTGCGTGGGTGAAAGGCCGCGGGGTGAATTTAGAAAGGTTTACTACGTTGAAGCGAGCCTTTTCCAGCAGATTAAGGGTCTTTTTGAAGTCCTCCTCCGTCTCGGTCGGATAGCCAACTATTATGTCGGTTGCAATGCGGATGGAAGGGAACCGCCTGCGGAAGGCTTTGACGATTTTCAGGAAGTCCTCCACCGTGTAGTTCCGGCGCATGTCCCGCAGCACCTTGTCGCTGCCGCTTTGAACAGGTATGTGAAGGAATTTGCGAATCTTTTCGGATTCGTAGACTGAAAGAAGACCGGGAAGCATCCGAAGGGCATGCTCTGGGTTCATCATGCCAACCCTGACCTTGAAATCGCCAGGAATCTCTATGACAGCCTGGAGAAGCTCTACCAGATTGGTCTTTATGTCCAAACCATAAGCCCCCGTATCCTGTGCAGTCAGCAGTATCTCTTTACAACCGAGCTCAACGCAGCGCTGGACCTCGTGAACAACGCATTCAATTGGATAACTGTGAAGATTCCCTCTTGCAAGCTTCGTTTGGCAGTAGGTGCAGGCGCCGAGGCAGCCATCGGCGATTGGAATGCGGGCTATCGCGCCGGCATGGAATCGCGGCAGGGACAACCGCTCGCCCTTCCCCCCTAAGAATTCAACGTGCCTTCCTTCAAACGCCGCCTGAACAGCCTCCGGTGCATGGGATAGCGCGTTGGTTCCAAGCAGCGGAGCAGCAGGAGCATATCTCTTTACGAGGTCCGGGTTTGCTTCCGGCAAACAGCCTGCAACAACGATCCTTTTCCGCGCTTCAACAAGCCTCTTCAATTTATAAAGTATCTTCTGTTCCGTCGCTCCTTTCACCGTGCAGGTATTCAAGAGGATTACATCGGCATCTTCTTCGCATTTGACTAAGGTAAACCCCTCCAGCGCGAGGATTCCGGCGATTGCGTCCGAATCAGACTGGTTGAATGTACAGCCGTAGGTTTCTATGAAAACGCGAGGTTTCTGCATGCAATTTAAATTAATGGCGGTGAAAAATATAATACGATTGGAGGTATCTTGAATGGTTACATTTACGTGCGAAAGATGCGGCGAAGAAACGAAGGCGCTTGAGAAGTGCATGGGCTGTGGAAGAAAGATTTGCAGGAATTGCATAAAGTCACAAAAAAAGCTCCATAAGCTGGAACGCGTGGCGATATGCAAGGACTGCTGGGGAAAGATGGAGAAGAGGGCACAGTTCAAGGCCGCACGCTGAAATCACTTCTTTATTACTATCTCCACCTCATCCTCTTCTATCTGCCATTTCTTCTCAGTTCCAGAGAGTTTCTTCTCTGTTGAGAGTATTACCTTTGAAGCGTGCACCTCTTTGGAAAGCTCCTTTTCCTGTTTTTCTAGGATCTCTAGGAATTCCTTCGGCGCAACCACATTGACCTCTATGGATTCTGTCTCTATCAAGTTCAGCTCCTTGCGCATCATTTGAATCCTGCGGGCGACCTCTCTGCGCAAAGCTTCTGCATAAAGTTTCTCGTTCACCGCTGTTTTTATGAGAACGGTGCACTGCGGAGTGGTTGAAAATGCATAGCCCTCTGGAGGTGTTTCTATAAACTCAACCATGTCTGGAGTTATTGGAAACTTATAGTTTTCAACCTCCAATTCAAACTTTCCCTCAGCCAGGCGCTCGCGCAATTCAGCGGGAGGCATCCCCTCCAATTTCTTCGTTATTTCTGGCGCTTTTTGTTTGAATGCCGCACCAACCTTATTCTTGTTGACTTTGAATGAAAGCGACATAGGGGACTTTTCTTCAATCCGCACCTTTTTTACGTTTGAAACCATCTCAAGCACCAGTGAAAAACGCTCAACAGCATTGCGCAAGCCGGTAGATTGTGTTATTATTACTGCTTCTTCAAGCGGCCATCTGAGCTTAATGTTCGCTGACTGGCGGGCATTTGCAGCGGCGCTCGCTATCTCCTCAATCAACTCCATTTGTTTTTCCAATAGCGGGTCTATCCTGCTCGGGTTGCACTCTGGGAAATTCAGAAGGAACACGCTTTCAGCCTTTTCGTGCGCCCTGAAGACATTTTGGTATATCTCTTCCGAAATGAAGGGTATGAATGGAGAGGTCAACCGCACGGCGACAAACAATGCATCATATAAGGTTTTCAATGCCGCTGCCTTGCCCCTTCCTTCCGCAAGCCGCTTCTTTACGAGCTTCAGGTACAGCCTGCTCAGGTCGTGGAGGATGAATTCACGGATGCGCCGGTTTGCTTCATGGACTTCATATGCATCCATCGCCTTCGTAACATCACGAACCAATGAATTCATACGTGAAAGTAGCCATAGGTCTTCCAATTCAAAATCCTTTTCCGCAAGCTTTACATGCGCGGGGTTAAACCCTTCCGAAACCATCATGCGCTGCAGGAAGACGTGAAGGTTCCAGTAAACACCGAGTATGCGGCTGGCTTCTTTCAGCTCATCCCAATTGAATTTCAAGTCCTCCCAAACCACGGAGTTAAGGCTCCATAGCCTGAACGTATCTGCACCATATTTCCCGGTGATTTCCTCCAACGGCACGAAGTTGCCTAGGGATTTACTCATCTTTTCCCCATGCTCATCAACAAAATGGCCATGCATGAGAAGCGAGTGGTAGGGGATTTGATCGTACGCTACGACGCCGGAACCGAGCAACGAATAGAACCATCCCCTTATCTGGTCTTTTCCTTCAACTATGAAGTCGCAGGGGTACCACTCCTTGAATTCTTCATCCGAAAGTGAAGCCCATATCGCATTTCCGGAATCAAACCAAACATCCATAACATCTGGCACGCGGTGCATCTTCCCTTCACAGCCGTCGCACTTTAGCACGACTGCATCTAACTGCGGCTTGTGAAGCTCGCTCACCTTATGGCCCCAGCGCTTTTCAAGCTCCGAACGCGAGCCGAATATTAGGAGATTGTTGCAGCCGTCGCACTTCCAGATTGGAAGCGGAATACCCCAGTATCTCTGCCGTGAAATGCACCAGTCGGGCGCATTTGAAACGAAGTCGCGGAACCATACGCGCGCGTGGTCGGGCTGCCATTTGCACCGCTCAATCTCTGAAAGCATCTGTTCCCTTATCTTGGAGACCTTGATGAACCACTGGTCCGTCACTATGAAAATAAGTGGAGATTTGCACCGCCAGCAATGTGGGTAACGGTGCGTAATGTTGCCTGCGTGCAGAAGCAAACCCTTCTCTTTCAATTCTTCCATCACGACCTTGTTCGCTTCAAAGACGCTCATACCAGCATATTTCCCCGCCTCGTTTGTATATCTCCCTGAGATATCAACAGGGCAGAAAGGTGGTATATTGTCTCTCTTTCCAACTTCATAGTCCTGTGGCCCATGGCCCGGAGCGGTGTGTACAAGCCCCGTGCCTTCTTCAAGCGTAACGAACTTATCGCTGAGGGTAACGTAGTGGAATTTCTCAAACTCCCTGCCTTTATGAATGGGAACTTCTTCAGCAAGCGGATGAATATATTTCAACCCTTGCAATTTCCTGCCAGAGAACTCCTCCTCCACTTTGACCTTTAAACCGAGTGGATTCGCTATCGCAACAACCGCAGGAAGCCGTTCCTTCGCAACAATCCAATGCTCTCCATCAACCTTCGCTTTTACGTAGGTGAAATCAGGATGAACCATGACCGCCATGTTGCCTGGAATCGTCCAGGGGGTCGTAGTCCATATTATCAAATAAGTGTTCTTTTCACCCTCAACCTTGAATTTCAAATAGACAGATGGGTCTGTTTGCTCGCCATATTCCAACTCGTAGTTTGCAATGCTCGTCTCACAACGTGGGCAGCATGGAAGAACATATACGCCGCGCTCAAGCAGACCTTTCTCGCTCGCCTTCTTTATTGTCTTCCAGGATTTCTCTATGAATTCATCCTTATATGTGATGTACGGGTTCTCCCAGTCCATCCATACGCCGAGGCTCTTGAACTGTTCGCCCATTACGCCAATATATTGGGTTGCAAAGGCTTTGCATTTTTCAATGAATTTTTCCATGCCGTATTTTTCTATATCCTTCTTTGACTTGAAACCGAGGCTCTGCTCAACCTTCACTTCAATAGGCAAGCCATGTGTATCATAACCAGGCTGGGAGCGCACGTTGAATCCCTTCAAGCGCTTGTACCTGCAGATTGCATCCTTGATGCATTTGTTCCAAGCCGTCCCCGGATGAATCTGTCCTGTGGCGTATGGAGGCCCGTCATTGAAGTAGAATTTCGGCTTGCCTTTTCCAGCCTCCTTCACCTTTGAGTAAATGTTTTCACGCTTCCAGAAATTGGATATCCTCTGCTCTATCTCATTCGGTTTGTACATTTGCAACCCTCTCTTTTATTATTTCAAATATGGCAGGCAGGACGAATGCCATCGTGAATGGAAGCAGAACGGAGTTAAGTGAAAGCACCGGGCTGCTTTGAAGCACCCCTCCTGCGACAAGCCCCCCTGCCAGACCAACGATAACAAACAGCACATAAAAACCCATTGTTCTAGGAATTTTCAGCTCACCAGCATAAGCAAGCGCGGCATAGCCCGAAAGATAGCATGCCAAAAGCGCCAGTATATTTAGTGGTGCTGCCTGTATCCCGAAAAGCCCGGAATACCAGAGTGCAAGGCTGCACACGACCGCTGGAAGAAGCACGCGTGCGCCAAAATCAAGATATTTTTTTTCGCTCATGGGCAAACGCCAGCAGAAATCCGTTGATTCACTATTGTGGGATATATTGAATGCGGAGGTTTAAAAGCCTTCAAGCGCTTAAACAATCACATGGAAAACAATGCGCTTTCTGCATCTTCTAGCGATATACCATGGACGGAGAAGTACAGGCCGAAAAGGCTAAGCGATGTATTCGGGCAGAAGGAGATAGTTGAAAGGATGAAGGCTTATGTGAAAGCCAGAAACGTCCCCCACATGCTGTTCGCAGGTCCTCCCGGAATCGGAAAGACGACGATTGCGCTTGCGCTTGCGCAGGAATTATACGGTGAGAGGTGGCGCGACTCGCTCCTTGAGACCAATGCGAGCGATGAACGAGGCATAGACGTCGTGCGGGGAAAGATAAAGGATTTTGCAAGAACGCTTCCGCTCACTGATGTTCCGTTCAAACTCATATTCCTTGATGAATCCGATGCGCTTACCCCGGAGGCACAAAATGCACTTAGGCGGACGATGGAGATGTTCGCCGGAAACACCCGCTTCATCCTCTCTTGCAACTACTCGTCAAAGATAATTGAACCGATTCAAAGCAGGTGCGCTGTGTTCCGCTTCAAGCCGCTTGAAGAAAAGGATGTAAGGGAGATGATAAACCACATCGCGAAAAATGAGAAGGTAGAGCTTTCCGAGGAGGCTACGAAGGCGCTTATATATGTTTCTGAGGGAGACATGAGAAAAGCGATTAATGCGCTGCAAGGCGCTGCCGCGATTTCAAAGAATGTGACTGCTGAATCTATATACAAGATAAGCTCGCGGGCTAGGCCTGAAGAGATCAGACAGATGCTTGAACTTGCACTTAAAGGGGATTTCATCGCTGCGCGTGAAAAGCTTGACCACGTGATGATAAATTACGGAATGAGCGGAGAGGAGGTCATGCTCCAGATGTATAAGGAGGTGACTTCACTCGCCATCCCGGACAGGACGAAAGTTGCAATTGTTGACAAAATAGGAGAATATAACTTTCGCTTAGTGGAAGGGGCGAATGAGAGAATCCAACTGGAAGCGCTGCTCGCGCAAATCCTCCTTTTGGGCAATGAAAAGTGAGTAATGTGGCGTTCACAGATGGAATGATAGTGGGAGCCGCCGCAGCGCTATGCTGGGGTATAGGGGACTTTCTTGCGAAGGTTGCAATTGACAGGTTTGGTCCAGATAGTGATTTGAAAGCGCTTTTTTGGACAAGACTTTTTGGGCTTGTGCCTGTGCTTGCGCTTTTCTTCTACACGGGCGCATATGCGAGCATATCCACAGGAATCCTGCCGATGCTGTTCTGCCTCGGTTTGTTTAATTTCTTCGCATATCACGCATTTTACAGAGGAATGAAGAAGGGGGAGGTCTCGGTTGTCAGCCCTGTTGCGGGTTCGTATGCGCTGATAACTGCCCTGCTTGGCGTCTTGCTAATTGGAGAATCGCTGAATGCCATCCGGCTCGCGGGTGTGTCGGCGTTGCTCTTAGGTATTCCGCTCGTTTCATTGGATTTTTCTAAGTTGAGGACAACCAGGCGGAACTTGTTGGGTGCTGGTGCATTTGAAGCCGTGCTTGCGATGCTCGGTTGGGGGGTTATGTGGACATTGGTTGGCTTATGGGGGAAGGGGCTTGGCTGGCTGCTCCCAATCTTCGGGATAAGAACCACTACCTTCTTTTTGGTAAGCGCGTATTCTACCGCCAAAGGTGTGCGCCTGAGCGAAGGGGTCGCAACTGTCCTACCTGTTGTAATAGCTGCTGGACTGCTTGATGCATGCGGTTATCTGCTTAGTTCGTGGGCGATGAACGCAGAGCTTGTTTCTATTGCGGCTCCTATATCCTCCACATTTCCTGCAATTACTGTATTGCTTGCGGTGTATTTCCTCAGGGAGAAGCTTGCGCCCAACCAGATTGCGGGGATAATCGCAATCCTCGCCGGTGTAATTGTGATATCAATTTAAAATCAAAATGAGTAGATTAATGCAATGGGTGAGGCTATGACCGAGACAATTTCAATTAGAGCGAAAAGAAGCAGAGATATTCAGAAAGGTGAAGGGGCAAAAACGCTGGATGAGTTATTTGGCATGCTTGACGGGATACGTGAAAAACATGTAAAGTTCATGACGCCTGAGGAGAGGATAGTGCAACGGCAGGCTGCTATTCTGGCTAAATTAACTTTGGAAGACCGCGGTAAGTGGCGTGAAATAAATGAGAACCATATGTGAAAATTCCTAACTACGTATGCAAATGTGGAGAAAGCTGAAAAAGACGTTTATAAATTCATAAAAGAGGAAAAGGGATTAGCAGAAACGGAAAAGGACGCATATAGAACTGCGTGGGATGCGTTCAAAACATTATTGCGGAATGAGCAAGAGAAATATATGATGGTAGTAAGGAATACTGCGATGCTGGGAAGAGAAGAAATTTTGAAGCTGCTATCTGAAGGAAATAAGTATTATGACGAAGGTGAGGATGAAAAAGCGCTTGAATGTTTCACGAAAACAAGAAAGTTAAGCCCAGAAAATACGCTGGCATGGTTGGGGATTAGCCGCGTGTTCTGGAGATTGGGCAAAAATGAGGAGGCCTTGGATGCTCTTAAAAAGGTCATTGAATTGGCTCCATCTAATGTTTCTGCGTGGCATCTGAAAGGAAATATATGTTATAATATGGGACACTACGAGGATGCAGTAAACGCATTTAGTAAAGTAATTGAACTAACGGATAGCAAGGAAACTGTGCAGTACGCAAAGAAAATGATAGGGCGTGCACTCGCGAAATCTAACGAGGTGAAGCAAAAAATGGAAATGATACGTAAAGTCCCTGTAAAAGGTGCGTATGATTATATTACGGATGGAAGTAGGGAGTACAGCAAAGGCGAAAATGAAAAGGCGCTTGAATGTTTTGACAAGGCAATAGGGCTGGAACCAAAAAATGCAGATGCGTGGTTTTGGAAGGCGCGTGCGCTTTGGCAATTGAAAAGAAATGAAGAGGCATTGGAAGCAATGGAGAAGGTCATCGGATTAAACCCAAACGATATTGGGGCATGGCGTTTTATTGGGGATTTGCACAGCGAGAATAGAAATTACTCGGAAGCGCGCGAAGCGTACTCCAAGGCATTAAAATTGTGCCCCAAAGGCAAAGAGATATATGATGAGATAGCTGCGGAATTGGAAAATGTGGAGAAAAAAATGACACTAAACAAATCCAGCAAAGCTACACTGGAAGATATTTTGGGAAGAGCTGGAAAGCGGAGTTATGAAGAGGAAATGACGCTTCTTGAAGAGATTTCTGAAATTTATGACCGTGAAATCAAAGAAAAGAAAGAAGAAGGCAAAGTGTGGCGCGAGGGGCAACTCGTCCACCTGCCTCGCGAAGGGGAAGTAATCGTCATAGGAGATATACATAGCAGAGCGGAATGCATTGAAACCGTACTTAAGGAAACAAATTTTGTTGAGAGGATTAGCAAAGGTGAGAATGTATATCTTGTCTGCCTTGGCGATTATATAGATAGGCCTAAGGATTCATCACAACCTTCTGGCATAAAAGTATTGGATGTCCTATTTGAGTTAAAGAAATCGTTCCCTGAAAACGTAATCCTCCTTAGAGGAAACCACGAGATGCATAAGAAGATAAGGGTAAGCCCCCATGAATTCGTATTTGAGTGCGCAGAGGTCTTTCAGGGAAAGGAATGGAAGATAGCATATGAGAAGTATATGAGGTTATTTGAAAAAATGCCGGTTGCGGCTAAAGCGCCCAACGGTGTGCTATTCATACATGGTGGAATAACAGATAAAGTAAAGGGCGAGCGAGACCTTGCCAACCCTGATGAGGATGCTTTGCGTGAACTCTTATGGAATGATCCGGATAGCGGGGTTAGTGAATACCGTTCCGGGAATAGAGGAAGCGAGAGAATATATACGTTCGGTGAAGAGGCGTTTAACAGGTTCATGGAAGATGTTGGCTCAAATGTCCTTGTTCGCGCGCACGAGCAAAAGGTTGAAGCGATGTTCCACGACCGGCTGCTAACCCTTAATTCAACAAATTATAAGGGGGCTGAAAAGGCATATGCGATTGTTAAACTTGAAAAAGAAATAAAGTCCATTTCAGAAATAAAGGTAATCCATTTCTGATTATTTTCTAACTAGGAAATCTTGAATCGTAGCAGCGCTGCGATGCCGCCCAAACCCGCGAGCTGTTTTCCTGCGGGGTTCTCAATGCTGAAGACGTGTACCTCGCATTTGAGTTTCTCCGCTTCCTCCATCAATGATTTAAGCGGTTTGTGCTTGCGGAGGAGTTCATCTGTGACGAATAGTTTGCTGACTGCCCCATAAGAGAAGGCAGCACGCACCTCTTTTTCACCATAAACTGCCAGACCAGAATCCTTTGAGATCTCACACATGAATTCTTCCATCAAAGCGAACTCTTTTTGCAGGCGCTCTTCACCGACCACTTTTGTGATTACGCCGCGCTTAAGAAGTTCGTAGATTCCGCTCAGTTCGGCGGTGGAAGCGGTTTCAAAAACGATTTTTTTTAGGAGTTCCGGATTCCTGTCCTGCAGGAACTTCTTTAGGTTGTCCTTTGCAAAACCTGGTCCTGCTACGATTATTTTGCCTGCCTTTGAATCTGCGAGCGCTTTGGCGACATCGCCGTAATACTGCAATTGCTTTTGCGCGTAGTCTGGCTCTCTCTTAGACGCATGGCTCTCAATCTTAAATTCAAATGATACCCCGTATTCCTTTATTGATGCGAATGACGCCTCTTTCTCATCCATCGCTACAGCGCAAAGCTTCACGCGTTGTTTTGTCGCCTTTTGCGCGTCATAAAGGCGATCCAGTTGGCAAGCAAGCCAACCGCCCTCTTTCTTTATCTCCACGGGAAAGCCGGGTTCAATATCTATGGTATGATAGCTACCGATTTGTACGAATTCCTCTGGCCCGCCTGCAACAATCTTGCCGGTCACGCGCACCCTGTTCGCATGCTCGCTGAATTCAACCTGCTCAACGGAAAGCTGAATAAAGACCTCTTTCTTCTCTCCGCTCTCGCCTTCAGCCGTTCTGAACCTGCGCCAACTTTTCGCCGCAACCAAATCTCCCGGCTCTACCACGCGTTCTATATGCCAAAGGTCCTCCGCATTGTCTGGGATAAGTTTTACTACGCCTTCATCTTTATCGTAGCGGATTATGCGCATAACAAAAATTCCGCTGGGTAAGTATAAATATTAAGATTATTTGCCCGACTAAATCGCCTTATGATTATTTCTGTTATTGGTGTGCAAACCACTGTTCCGTTCAAAAGGGAGCTTGCAAGCCTAATCAAAAAGGAGTTCGGGTGGGAAGCATGCTTTCCTCAGCCGATTCCATTTAGTGTGGGAACCTTGGATGAAAAAAGGCGCCAGTACAACGCGAAAAAACTGCTTGAAGAGCTGCGCGCGTATGTTCCTGCTTTCGCATGTGCAGGCTCTAAGAAAGTGCTCTGGATAACAGATAAAGATATTTTTGTGGACTTGATAAACTTTGTCTTCGGACTATCTGAACTGCACAACCGCGATGGGATACTATCAATCGCAAGGCTTAGGGAAGAATATTATGGAAGAAAAGAGGATAAGGCGCTTTACAAGAAGCGCTTCCTCTGCGAGTCCCTGCATGAAATCGGACATCTTTTTGGCTTAGGCCATTGCCGCAACGATTGCGTGATGAGATTTTCAAACAACATTGAGGAAGTGGATTTGAAGACGATGGCATTCTGTGATGCGTGCAGGGCAAAACTTAATGCGCTTGAAAAGGAATGAGTGGTAGATGTGCAATGCGTTATTGCCGCAACGATTGCGTGATGAGATTTTCAAACAACATTGAGGAAGTGGATTTGAAGACGATGGCATTCTGTGATGCGTGCAGGGCAAAACTTAATGCGCTTGAAAAGGAATGAGTGGTAGATGTGCAACGTGGTTTTTAACTATTACAGTGGGAGTAGTTCTTTCTTTCCTTTCGCGCGCTTGCGGCATGACAAAACCAGCCTTTTCTCTACTTCCCAGACCTCTGGAGAAGTCCAACCCAGCGGTTTTCCGCCTTTGCAGGCTGATGCGACCTTCTCCACTGATTTCGGCGCATCATAACATAACAGCAGAATTGAAACGCCCTCTGGATCTATCCGTGTTTTTCCCTCAAGGTAAATCCTCGCCATGATGCACGAATATATCACTCCTGCACACTCCGCATCAATGATGATTTTTTCAGGCTCTCTTGCTTTATTTTCGACAGTAGCGTCAAGCAATTCGTATTTGAAGACTGCATTTTTCCCCTTGTCCATCGCGATTGCCCTTTCCTTTCTCCAGTTAGAGAGCTGCTCAGAGTACCTAAAAGTTGTGCGGAGACCTGCATCAAATTTGACCAGGTCGCTGAATCCTTGCATTAGCTTTTCCTTATCATCAGGAAGAACGAAGTTGCGCCATTCGTACAGAAAGTACTCCTGCGCTGCGCTTGCTTCGTACATTTCCCTTGCTAGCCTCGCAGCAAATGCGTCCTCTATGAGTTTTTCATATGCTTCAGCACCGAAGAGGTCTTTGAATACGGTGATTTGTTTGTACATGTCAGGAAACGAATCGCGGATCGCATCCAATTTTTGTGTTTCGGTTGCGGTTTTCGCAACTTGCTTGACTGTATTCAGCAGCCCAGCCCCCGGAGTTCCAAGCAGGATTGTAAGTTGCTCGCGTTCCCCTGAGCGGCCGACCTCTGATGATGCGAGACCCTGCGAATCCGTTGTTTTGACTTGAATGCCTGCACACTCAAACCTTGCCTTCACCACCTCGCGTGGAGATGAAAGTAGCGAATAAATGTAGCCTGCAAGCAAAAGCGCATCAGCCTCCAGTGAGTTTCCCAAGTCGCTTTGCTCTTTGCTAAGCGAAAGTAGAAATTCGGCTTTCTCTTTCGCCGGTTTATTTTCATCAAGAATCGCTTTTACAACTTCGCCTTTGTTAACTATCTTAATCACGGTCATAATCATACACTTCCGGACTCAACTTCTTTGCTTAGCTTGGATAAGTTTCCTTCATACGCTTCAAATTTTTTTAGATATTCGCTTGCCAACTCCTTAGACTTGACATATGTTTTAAATTCTGAAATTAACATATTCACGTGGGAGACGTGGGTTGCAGCGGAGGCGACATTCATCGCAGTTAAATCGTTATCTAGGTGGCTCGCTAGATTTTTTACTTCTTTTATGGTGTCATCAATAACCGTACCCGCGGCATAATTATATCTCGAGCGGTATTCAATAACCTGGTCTTTGGAAGGATAATCATAAACGAACTTGTCTGCCAGCGTTTTTAAGTCACTCACGATTTGTTTAAATGCAGCCATCCGCTCATCAGAAAGCACGGGGGCTTTCTTCTCCTCTTCGCGCAGGTCATAAGCAGCAAAATGTGTCTTGAAATATTCTGGAGGCGGCGGAAATGGGGGAAGGTCAGGTTCTGCAGTTGTAACTCCCTTTTGCGGAATTGCGAGGCTAAGGCTAACGAATCCCACCGAGGGGACTGTCTCCTTTGTAACCCCTGTCTCCTTTGCTTCGGTTTTTGGAGCTATGTTAAGACCAACAAATCCTACTGACGGAACTGTCTCCTTTGTAACCCCTGTCTCCTTTGCTTCGGTTTTTGGAGCTATGAGCCCAAACAATGCCTCAGAAACCTTCTCCTTTGTTGCTTCTGCTTCCTTAGCTTTTGTTTTCTCCTCCTCTATCACTGCAAGCAGTTTCCCATATTCATCGGTTAGTTCTGCGAGCTGCTTGTTGACGTCCGAAAGCTTGGCGCGTAAGCCCTCCAATGCTTTAGTTGCCTCTTGTTTGGATTTGGAAAGCACATCAAGATTGCTTTTTATCTCTTCTGCAACTACTTGGTTTTCAGCTATTTTGTCCCATAACTTTAATTTCGCTTCAACATTCTTCAACTCTTCTGGGTTATTTTTCTGATATTCCTCTAGGTTTTTTATGTTTATGGAGATTTGTTCGAGCTCGGATGTGCGCTTTGCTGAATCTTCTTCAATTTTCTTTATCTCGGATTCCTTCTTTTTAATCTGCTTCTCAAGTTCTTCTACCGCTTTTCCGAGCTTTGCCATCTGTTCTTCAACTTGAGGGAGGCGTTGTTTCGCAGCCTCCTCTGGCGTCTTGACTTCAGGCTTTGGAGTGACAATCCTTATTTTTGATGGTCCATCCGCTATAAGCGTGATTTTCCGGCAGCGCCTGCTGCCGATAACTTTTTTGCTACCCTTTACCTTGGTGCCTGCCCTTTTTTTGCCGCATTTTTTTCTCATATTTTCGCCCTCTTTACATAGCGAAGTCCAACCTAATAATTGTTTACGAACAGACCTGTAAGCTTTTCATAGGCCGAAGTATTAAATAGATGGCACGAGGCGGATTTAGTGGAAGATGTGCTATGCGGCAAATGCTGAAAAAAATAGAAGGCACAAGGTTTTACCTGCGCCCGAAAGCTCCTTACAATTTTGAACTTCACCAGAGGTTCTATTCACGGAAACGAGAGCAGCCGCAACCCGAGGTATTTGAGGAAGGGGTTTGGAGGAGAGCATTCAGAATCGGAAGCAGGCTCCTGCCCATTGAGGTAAAGGCAGTCGGGAGCGTTGAACAGCCGCTCCTTGAAATAGCTCCTTGAAATATATTGCCCTATGAAGACGGGCGTGGATGAGAAACGGATTTTGCGCAGGGAATTAAAGAATCTTTTTCTCTTAGACTATGACGTGGGGCCTGCGTATGAATTCATGCACAAATACGAACGATTGGGGCGCTTAACTGAATTATTGAGAGGGCTTAGACCGGAGAATATGGCGAAGGATGTTTTTGAAGGAGTGATTAAGGCTATAATCCAGCAGCAGATATCGCTTAATGCCGCTTATGCGATTACGGGCTGTCTCGTGCAGAAATTCGGAGAATATGTGGAATTTGAAGGGAAGAGGTATTACGAATTTCCATCACCCGAAGCGCTCGCAAAAGCGCGCATTGAGGAAATGATGGAATGCAAGCTTTCAAGGAGAAAAGCGGAGTATATTGGGGGATTTGCAAAAGCAGTTATTGAAGGTTATAATCCTGAAGCGCTGAGAAAAAAGAGCAATGAAGAGGTTATATCTGAGTTAACAGGATTCAAAGGGATAGGCATATGGAGCGCGGAGCTCGTGCTTGTTGCTGTGCTTGGGCGGCTTGATGCTATTCCAGCGGATGATTTGGCTGTTCGGAGGGCGATTTCCAGATTCTTTTTCAACGAAAAGAAGATTTCAGCTGAAACTGTGAGGAAGCTCGCAGAAAGCTGGGAAAGGCATAAGGGGATTATTGCTTATTATCTTATATGTGCAGAAAAGATGAAACATGGCGCTTAGGATTGCTGTAATTGATAAAGGGAAATGCACTAAGGAAAGATGCGGTTGGCAGTGCATCAAGGTTTGCCCAGTTAATAGGATGGGGCAGGAATGCATCACCAAAGATAGCGAAGGCTGGCCAGTTATCTCAGAGGCGCTTTGCACAGGTTGCGGCATATGCCCAAAGAAATGCCCTGTAAAGTGCATTACGATAATCAATCTTGTTGAGGAGAAAGGAAAACTTGTCCACCAATATGGTGCGAATTCGTTCAGGCTGTATAATATCCCGCTCCCAAAACCTGGCGCAGTTGTGGGGCTGATAGGGGTAAATGGAATTGGAAAAAGCACCGCACTGGAAATAGTCGGTGGAAAGCTGAAGCCAAACCTTGGCGATTATACGAGACAGGCAGATTGGTCAAAGATTATAAGTGGATTTAGGGGACAAGAGGTGCAGAATTACTTTGAGTCGCTTGCATCAGGAAAGGCGCGAATCTCATTGAAACCCCAAAACGTGGATAAGATTCAGGAATTCTTCAGAGGAAAGGTATCGGAATTATTGAAAAGCATGAATGAAAGGGGAAAATTAAAAGAAGGCGTGGAAGCATTCGGGCTTGCAGAGATACTTGAAAGAGAGGTCGGCAATCTTAGCGGTGGGGAATTGCAGCGGGTGGCAATCTGTGCTGCATATTTGAAGGATGCGAATGTTTACTACTTTGATGAACCGACTTCGTATCTGGATGTCGGGCAGAGGCTTAGAATAGCACGCAAGTTGAAACAGCTTGCCTCAAATGAAGGCAAATCGGTTATGGTTGTGGAGCATGATTTGGCAGTGCTTGATTACTTAAGCGATTACGTCCATGTGTTGTTCGGAGAAAAAGGCGCATATGGCATAGTTTCCAGGCTTAAAGCTGCAAGAAACGGAATCAACGAGTATTTAGATGGGTTCTTGCGCGATGAGAACACGAGGATTAGGGAATATTCCATCAAGTTCGGGACTACTGCGGAGGCTGAAAGAAAAGCAGTGCCTTTCTTTGAATATCCGTATATGCGAAAAACATATAGTGGCTTCTCGTTTGAGTGCGCGGGCGGTGAGATAAGGAAAGGCGAAATTATAGGAATAATAGGTGAAAATGCGATTGGAAAGACGACTTTTGTGAAGCTTCTTGCCGGCGTTGAAAAACCAGATGGGGAGGAAGCGCCAATGACACTCAAGGTGTCTTATAAGCCGCAGTATGTGAAAAGCGATTTTGAGGGAACGGTTGGGATGCTGATTGCACAGTCCGGAATAAACCGCGAGATTTTTGAAGCGGAGATAAAGAGAAGACTGGAGATTGAGGAGTTGATGGATAAAGAGGTCTCAAACCTTAGCGGTGGGGAATTACAGCGGGTGGCGATTGCGCTGACGTTGAGCAGGGATGCAGACCTCTATCTCCTTGACGAGCCATCTGCGTTCCTTGATGTGGAACAGAGGCTCAAATTCGCGGATGCGTTGAAGGTAGTTGTTGAAGGAATGGAGAAAACAGCCTTCGTGGTGGACCATGATATTATATTGATAGATGCGGTCAGTTCACGTATAATGGTATTTGAGGGAAAGCCATCCGTGAATGGGAAAGCAAATGCGCCGGAGGAAAAAAGAAAGGGAATGAACAGGTTCCTGAAAGAGATGGATATCACGCTGAGAAGGGATAAAGATACGGGGAGGCCGCGCGTAAACAAACCTGGCTCGCAGATGGACCGCGAACAGAAAGAGGTGGGAGAGTATTACTCCTACGGTTGAATCAAAGCGGAACAGTGTAATATTCTATTATTTTCCCGCTTGTTTTGTTTAGGATTACTTCAAATAGATTTGGAGCGTCTTGGTAGGTATATCGCACGACCCAGACGTCAGAAGAGCGCAGATGGACCGCGAACAGAAAGAGGTGGGAGAGTATTACTCCTACGGTTGAATCAAAGCGGAACAGTGTAATATTCTATTATTTTCCCGCTTGTTTTGTTTAGGATTACTTCAAATAGATTTGGAGCGTCTTGGTAGGTATATCGCACGACCCAGACGTCAGAGTAGGTGTTGTTCTGGTTTGTTGTATACTCGTCTGTGTACCTGATTGCATCGGTATGAATGTTCTGTGCGCCTCCTGCTGAGTTAATATAATGAGACAAATCTGCCTGTATCTCCGGGTTGTGGTCTGGGTCAAGCGGGATGATAACGGCTTCTTCAGGATAGTTTATACTGCAATACTGCATGCCTTTGCAACCAAGCACACGGCAGTTTTCAGTTACAATCTCGCGCTCGCGTGGAACGAAGTTGAACTTCTGGTCTACATCAACAATTGTAAGGTTTGGGCAAAGCGTATTTTTCCCATAAACAACATTTGCCTTAATGAGCCACCAACTCTGCCCTGCAACACCACTTGTGTTTTCAACCTTAAAGACTTCTATAGAAGCGTTTGGGTAGCGGAACTTCAGCTCCTGCACTGCAAAATCAACCGCTTGCTCCTGCGTAAGTTTCATCTCCCTTCGCAACATTTCGGAGCCTACCAAAGAATAGACTACGATAACGGCAATTACGAGAACTGCACCCAGAAGCCACTTGTTCATGTTTGAGTTATCTGGTTGCGAAGTATATATAATTATCTTGTTGGCAAAACGAATTCGGGTGTTTTTGGTGAAAATAAAACGTCCGCCTCTGGATGAGCAGATTAGAAACCATTTGGCTGGAAATGAAACAGGGCTAAAGATTTATTCGCAAATCATCTCAAATCCTCGCTTCCTTGCCGGCTGCGACATGGCGAACTCTGTTGCTGTGAATAGGCTCGGGTATAATGACCATGGCTATACGCACGTTAGGATTGTTGCTGCAAACGCCTTGCAAATCCTGAACATCCTAAATAAGAAAGGGTTTGTGACAAATTTCGTGAAAGAGAAGCATGGCGAGTTCGCGGATGCGCAGGTTATAGTGATGCTTGGCGCACTGTTGCATGACATAGGAAATGCAATACATAGGGAGCACCATCAGGAGCATGGGGTGTATTACGCGGACCGAATACTTGATGAAATCCTTCCGGAATATTATTCTGACGTTAAGCTGCATAGGCTGAAGCTTGCAGTCCTCGGCTGTGTTTATGAACACGACGAAAGCGTGTTGGCGACATCGCTTGAAGCGGGCGTGGTGAAGGTTGCGGATGGAACAGATTGTGAAAATGGGAGGGCAAGGATTCCGTATAAGATTTTTGGCAAAAGCGATATACACGCAGTTTCTGCCCTTGCCATAAAGAATGTGCTCATTTCTGAAGGCAAAAAGAAACCGGTAAAAATTATAATAGATATGAGCAATCCTGCAGGCTTGTTCCAGGTTGATGAGGTCTTGGGGAAAAAGCTGAAAACATCATGTATTGATGAGTTCTTTGAAGTTGCACCGTTAATAAATGGCAAGCCATTCAAAACCACAGACATAACAATGCTGTGAAAATCAGCGTTCTTTTGAAAATCAGAGTTCCTTTGCCCTCTTCTCAGCTTGCTCCCATGTTGGGATGTTTGTTTGTCCACCTACTTCAGAGATTATGAATGAAGCGGTAGCCGAACCAATCTTTGCGCATTCTTTCAGCGGTTTGCCTTTCATGAACGCTGCGAGGAAACCCGCACGGTAAGCATCGCCAGCGCCTGTAGGGTCAACGCACTTAACCTTTGTGTATGCTTTTACTGTTATTTTCGCCTTCGGTGTGAAGACTTCTGAGCCCTTTGCGCCATGAGTAACCACAACCGCATCCAAGCCATAAGAGAGCAAATCCTTCGCTGTCTTCTTCCCAACTTTGTGCAGGACCACGCTGCACTCGTGCTCATTTGCAAAGAAGAGATTCACGCGTCCAAAAATAAACTCAAAATCATCTTTTGAATAAAGCGGAACATCGTAGCCAGGGTCAAATGAGATTGTTGCGTCTGGATAAGCTGCTACTAAGCGCCTGTTGAACTTCGGGTCACCTGTCGCGATGTGAATAAGGTCCTTGGAAGTGAGATTAATGCGGGGAACGAGGAGATTACGAAACGCAGATGTTGCGCCCCAGTAGAAGAATGACCTAAGATTGCCATCGCTGTCCACCGGCATAAATGCGCGCGAGGTGTATGTCCCATACACTGTTTTCACATGTTTCAAATCCACACCTAACTCACGCAGGCGCCTTTCGTAGTCTGAACCTGTGAAGTCTTCGCCGACCATGGAGATGAGCGAGACATTCTGGCCAAGCGATGAGAGAACTGCTGCAGTATTGCCTCCTGCGCCTCCGCACACTTGGTATAGCCCGGTGATAGGAACCGCGGCGTTAATTTCTGGAAATCTCTTGCAATAGATGATTGTGTCAAAGGCGATTGGACCTGTAATGTAAATCATTTGATCACCTGTTGAGTAATGAGATTAGGCAATTTTTATTACTAATCTTTTTCCTTCCGAATCATAAGCGCAAATGGACTGAGGGGTATATGGATAAGCAACGATTAGATGAACCTCGCCTGTGTTCTTAAAGAATGCGATATCTGCGCGTGAAGGGCGTGCGTCAGGTGTGGGGTGGGAGTGGACAGAACCGCAATGCCTTGCTGTGTAGGGAATGTTATATAGATTTATGGAAGAATGTCCTTTCCCGTAAATTGTCTGTGGAATCACCAATATCTCAGATATTATTCCCTCTCCATTCTTTCTAAGAAGCCCTGCGAATTCTTCCGGATATGTGCTGCGCGAGGCTTGCAAGATGAACTCAAGCGCATCGCGCGTGATTATCACTTCCCTCATAATTAGTACATCACAGAGTTAATTAATAAGCGAATTGGCGAGCGCGGGAAGGATGATGAAGCCCATGAGATGCACGCGTTTGCATCCTGCGAGGAGGGGCATGGCGCCTGCCGCAGATGCTGCGCCCAAAAGAATCAAACCGCGGATGCCTTCGGTGAAATATACGAGCAGGGGCAGAAATGCAAGCATGGAGATGTTGAGGAATTGGTGGTCAAACCTCCCAAACTCTTCGGCTATCCTTTTGGAGAACAAGTGAAGGAATGCAGATGAAATAGAGATTGAAATAAGTGCTGTGCCAACAAGCATCATTAAATCGTTGGACTCGAGACCACCTAATACGGAAGCGATTGCTGCAGCCGCGCCAGTCCGCGCTTTACCAATTGAGGAAGATGCCGCAAGGGAAAAAAGAAGATGCGAGGATGAGATTGCCGCTGTGAATGCGAGGAAGCCTTCTGAATTGAACGGAACGAGGAATGAAACAAGCAAACCGATTTGTGCCGCACTGCCCATCCCGGGAAATAAATCCGCAAGCGCGCCGAGCACCGAACCTATGAAAATCAACGGGAGCAAGCTGGATGCTTTGAATTCGCTGTTTTGTTGGGATAGATTGATGTTGCTCGTTTTTGAGTTCAGCGCGAATATGGCGGCGGGAATTGCGAACATTCCGGTGAAGGCAGGAAGGAATGGATCGTTTAATCCTGAGTTGAAGGACGCCCAACCAAGTGCGCCTGATACCAGAATGCACACCAATGCGAAGAACCTGTCCAAGAAACCCGGCTCTGAGAACACCATTGCGATGCATGCGAGAGCAAGCGCGAGAGAGGTAAATGGGTGCAATACGGAGTAAATCAATGGAAAACATGCCAGTGATATCGGAAGCAGCAGCGATGCAAAAGCTGCGGACGCCACTGTTGAGAAGGCGTATATATTAAGAGCCATTCCTGCTTTCCCCTCGTGGGCGAGCCTGTGCCCGGGAAGCATGGATACGACTGTTTCTTCATCCGGTACAAACAAGAGTATTGCTGGGACTGCTTCAAACGCAAGTCGGGAAAATGCCATTGAGGCAAGCAGTATTGCGATATGTTCGCTTTCAATAGGCAGATGCAAAGCCAAAACAATTGATTGCAAGGTATTCGTGTGAATTCCTGGAAGAATGCCTGCTAGTATGCCGAATGTTATTCCTATAATAAATGTTAGAAATAATATGTTTGTCATGGAAGTACCTCCAATCCATCAACAACGAGCTCTGGCTTGCCCTTATATTCCGTTACTTTTCCCGTTATGCGCAACCGGTCTCCCCTTCTTAAGAGGAGCAGGTTTGAATCATGCGAGTTGATTTTGGCAAAGGTTTGTTTGAAGATAACGGCAGGCACGCAATTGCCTGCGCAAATAGTGAGGAAAAGGTTTCCGTTCTTGCTGTAAACGGATCTTAATTCGCCTGTCAGCTCCACCCTTTCCCCAATATATTTGTCAATATCGTATGTGGTTATGCGCACCGGCTCCGCTGGGGAAAATGAGAAGGAAAGCAGAAGAATTCCCGCTACTGCGAGCAATGCGCATAAGATAAAAGAAAGCCTGTTTCCCATTTGCATCCGCAGAAGAAGTAGTTATAAATCACATCTTACGCTTAATAATCTTTGGTGCAGTCTGTGAACCTGAAGGTGAAAAACGCAACTGTTTTGACGCAGGACGCGCAACGTAGGGTGCTTCGCAATTGCGATATCTTGGTAGAAGGAAACAGGATAGCCAAGATTGGAAAGAACTTAAGCGAGAGGGCGGAGGTGGAGTTGGATTGCAGGAATAAGCTTGTCATGCCGGGCATGATTAATGCGCACACCCATCTTGCAATGGTGCTGTTGAGAAGCTATGCGGATGATATGGAGCTGAAGGAATGGCTTGAAAAAGCAATCTGGCCTATTGAAGCGAAGTTGAAGAAAGAGGATGTTTACACTGGCTCGCTCCTCGGGGCATTGGAGATGATTCGCTCCGGAACAACGTGTTTTGCAGATATGTATTTCTTCCCAGAAGAAACCAAACGCGCTTGCGAAAAGATTGGCTTGCGGGCAAATCTCGCATTAACATTCTTTGATTTTCCAATGCATGGAATAACTGCGGAAGATATATTTCAGATGAAACCGGAGAAAAGCGAACTTGTAGATTTCAGCATTGGACCACATGCCATTTACACCGTTGGAAAAGAGAACTACATTAAAGCAAAGGAATTCGCAGAGAAGAATGGCGTGAAGATACAGACGCATCTTGCAGAAACTAGGGATGAAATCTTTGAGGCTGAGAGAAAATTCGGTTCCAGACCGGTTGAATACCTGGATGAGATAGGCGTTTTATCTGAGAGGCTTCTGGCTGCGCATTGCGTGTGGCTTACGAAGAAAGAGATTGGGCTCCTGGCAAAAAGAAATGTGAATATCGTCCACTGCCCAGTAAGCAACATGAAGCTCTCTTCTGGAAGCGCTGCACCTATTCCTGAAATGCTCGGTGCTGGTTTAAATATCGCGCTTGGAACTGATGGTGCGACATCAAACAATAGCCTGAACATGTTTGAGACGATGAAGATGTGCGCGCTACTCCAGAAACACAGCAGATGGAACCCGAAGGTATGCACTGCGCAGGAGGTCATCGACTTTGCAACTATCAACGGCGCAAAGGCGCTTGGAATTAATGCCGGCAGCATTGAGGAAGAAAAGCTCGCTGATTTCATAACGCTTGACCTGCGCGCACCCAACCTTTCGCCCGTGCATGGCAACCTTGCTTCCCTCGTAGTCTACGCTGCAAACCCATCCAATGTATGTGATGTAGTGGTAAATGGGAAGATTCTAATGGAAAAAGGCAAAATCGCTTGTATTGATGAGGAAAAAGTGGTTGAAGAAGCACAGAAGCAGGCGCTGGAGCTTGTGAGTAGATAAACGGTTTGCAACGCCTTATTGCTGTTTAAGTGCACTGACTGCCCGCCTATGAAGAGTGATTACGCGGTCGGCGCATTCTTCAATCGTATTTGCGACGACCACTATCCCGTGCCCCTTAATTATGGCAGCGTTGCCTTTATCTGCGAGGATTGTTGAGACCGCCTCGGCAGTCTCGGTTGTTCCGTATGAAAGCTCCTTCTCTGTAATGGGGAGTTTGAGTTTTTCTGCTATTTTTTCAGTAATAAGAGCAGGGTCGTGCACGTGGATTATGGCATTCACATCTTTGCGCGAGGCATAGAGTTTCCAGTGGAGGGGGGTTTCAGAGGATGGCTTCTTCAACCCCTCGGCGCGGATTAGCGAGTTGCTTCCGAAATCAAAATCATAAACCATTATTAAATCGTCATCAGAAAGGCTTGAGAGGTTGGATGCTGTTGCTGTGATTATGAAACCGCCGGGAACGCGCATGCTTATGTTGCCTGTCGTTCCAGGAACTATGCCCCGTTCAGAAAGATCTTTCCCAATCTTTTTTATTGCGCGTATCACTGGCTTATTTGTAGTTGTAAAAATCGCTTTGCGTGTTAATGCCCCTTCAGGGACCCGATATTTTACCCCGTGGTACTCTTCAGCCATGAACCTGTATCCTCTTCATAGTCTTTACCGCAAAAGGATATTAAAAACTAACGGTGAAATCGTTCCATGGACTATAAAATAAAGGATATACGGCTGGCTGGAAGCGGAAGGTTGAATGTGGACTGGGCTGCAAGGAATATGCCGGTCCTTTCGCTTCTTATGGATGAATTCAGGAAGAGCAAGCCATTTGATGGAATCAGGATTGGTGCGTGCCTCCACGTGACGAAGGAGACCGCCGTGCTGGTGCGCGTGTTGAAGGCAGGCGGGGCGGAGGTCTTTTTGTGCGGAAGCAACCCGCTGAGTACGCAAGATGATGTCGCAGCATACCTTGCATATGATGGCATACACGTATTTGCGTGGAAAGGAGAGACGGACAAGGAATATGCATGGTGCATAAATAAGGTTGCGGACGCCCAGCCTCAGATAACAATTGATGATGGTGGTGACCTTACTATTGCGGCGCATGAGAAGGGGCTGAAGGTTTGGGGCGGAACTGAGGAAACGACAACTGGCGTCATCAGGTTGAAGGCTTTGGAAAAGGAGGGCAGGCTTCGTTACCCCGTCATTGCTGTGAATAATGCGAAGACCAAGATGATGTTTGACAATAGATACGGAACTGGGCAGAGCACAATTGATGGGATATTGAGAGCGACGTCCATCTTGCTCGCAGGAAAGAGCTTTGTTGTTGCAGGTTATGGTTGGTGTGGAAAAGGGCTTGCGATGAGGGCGCGTGGCATGGGAGCGCGCGTTATCGTCACGGAGGTAGACCCTGTGAAGGCGCTTGAAGCAGTCATGGATGGCTTTGATGTAATGCCTATGCCCGAAGCTGCTGCCATTGGAGATATCTTTGTTACAGTAACAGGGAATACAGATGTTATAACGAGCGAGCATTTCGCATTGATGAAAGATGGTGCAATCCTGGCAAACTCTGGGCATTTTGATGTTGAGGTCAGTGTAAAACAGCTGAAGAAAGCCGCGAAGCAGGTGCGCAAAATAAGAGAAGGTTTGGAGGAATATGTTTTGAAAAATGGCAAACGGGTTTATCTTTTGGGCGAGGGAAGGCTCGTGAACTTGGCATGCGCTGAAGGCCATCCAAGCGAGGTCATGCAGATGAGTTTTGCAAACCAGGCGCTCAGTGCCCAGTTTATTGTAAAGAATAGGGGCGGCATACTAACTAGATTGATTGATGTGCCTGAAGAGATTGATGCACGCGTTGCAGAACTTGCATTGAAAGCGATGGGAAGAAGGATAGATTCGTTGACGCGTGAACAGAAAAGGTATATGGAGAGCTGGAAGTGAGGGTTATTCCAGCGATTGATGTGCCTGAAGAGATTGATGCACGCGTTGCAGAACTTGCATTGAAAGCGATGGGAAGAAGGATAGATTCGTTGACGCGTGAACAGAAAAGGTATATGGAGAGCTGGAAGTGAGGGTTATTCCAGCGATTGATGTGCCTGAAGAGATTGATGCACGCGTTGCAGAACTTGGAGAGCTGGAAGTGGAGGCTATCGGATTATATTGACAAGTTTGATGGTGAAATTGAGTGTCTGCCCTGCAAGAGGGGGATTGTAGTCTAGCAAGAGATAGTCATCTTTTACATCCCTCACTGTTGCAACAGAAGGCTTTCCTTCAACGTCTTTCACGATATATTGGCGTCCCACCACAGGGTCGTGGCGCAGCGTGATATATGAATCGTTCACATCCACTACTGTGTCAATCCAACTTCCAGTTGGAATTGATGCATTCAATTCAGGATTATGCCGGAGGGTAACGGATTCGTTTGATACTGCAAGCAGTTCCGCATCCCAAGAACCGAATGAAATGGTTTTGTTTGCCGAGAAATCAAAATCTGGGAATGCGGTAAGGAAGTCGCGCAATGGGACTACCTCTATTCGTTCAACAGTGTAGAACCTGGGCATTACAGCAAGCAGATTAGCGTTGTATTCGCCATATGCATCTTCCGGAGGGATGGAAACGTTCTTCTCCTCCCCGACGCGCATGCCGAGCACAGCCTTCTCAATCCCTTTTATCACGCTTCCTGCGCCGACTTTGAAACTGAGCGGCTTGTAAGTGAGCCCCTCTTTGTAAATGCCTGAAGCGCGTGCGACGGATTCAATTGAGGTGTCATAAACGGAACCATCCTCTGTGAATAAGGTATAATCTATTTGAACGGTGTCTCCATTAACTACTACGGCAGGTTCCTGAGAATAGCCTCCGCTTGCGTTAGTTGAAACATATTCTGATATAGATGGTGAAGAATGGGGTTGCAGATAAACAAACAAGACGCCAGTTGCGACAAGCGCGGTGAGGATGACTGCCGCGTAGATTACATGCTTTTCCAAAGATGTTCACCTTCCAATCAGCCTTCCAATGAAGGACTTTATTTTATCCAGTATGCCCGGCTTTTTCCGCCTGAAATCTTTTGATGAATGCAGCCCCTCATACTTACGCCTTTGCGCTGCGAATGATTCCCACGAACGAACCATAAGATAAGTTTTAACAGAACGGATTTTAATGGATTGCGATGAGGGAAGCTTTTTTCACGCTCAGAACTCCGGAAGATCCTTTCCATTCAATCGCACAATCGTCCAGATGCAGGCGCTTCTTGAAGAATGGGGCGTTGAGAACGAGCGTTTCAAATTCCCCACCTTCGCCGCAGATGGAAATCCCAAAGCGCCTGTTCAATTTTATGAGGTCGCTGACACAGGCAGGGTCATAATGCCTGCCCAGCCATTCCCTTCCCAAACCCTCCGCTGAAACAGAAACGATTATTGCTTCTAGCGCCTGCGCCTCTTCGTGCGCAATTGTCTCTTGGTTCTTGCGCCATAGGGGTGCGAACGACCGCAAGCCAAGCTCCCAGCAGATGCGCTCAACCCTTTCCTTCTGGTATTCGCTTTCAATCGCACCGGAAACTACGCCATCTATACCCAAACCCTTCAAAGCGCGTTTCAGGTCTGCGAGTTCTTCCTCCTTCCCGCCTTTCGTTTTAACGAGTTTATGTTTGAATCCAGCTGCCTGCGCCTGCAATTTCGTGAGTTCAATGTTTGGATGGTGGAACATATAGGATTCGGGATTCTCAGGCTTTAATGAGATGAGAACTGCGATATCAAAGCCCTGAAGCATGGAGAGCCATGTGGCATAAACAGAATCCTTGCCTCCTGAAAAAAGTACAGCAATCTTCATTCAAATGCTTCCTCACGTTCGGGCTTTGGCTCGCCCAACAAGCGCGAAACTGATGGGCGAAGCCTGCGTATCTCATCAAGCAACTGTTCGCGCGTAAACCTACCTTCAAAAACTTTCCTGCCTTCTATGAACACGGTGGGCGCAGCAGCAACGGAATTTCGCTCTGCCATGCGCGATGGAAAAGGAAGGTATTCAACCTGCAATTCCGGGTGAAGGGCTGCAATATTTGCTATGATTTCCCTCGCTTTCTTTGATTCCTCATTCCCAGAAACAAATGCAATGAGCCGCATGTGGACTACCGTCACTTCAATTACCGCTCAATTGACCAACTCTCAGGCAAGCCGGAGACGGACCAATAACGGGAGCGCCCTGCCCTGCGCGACTTGCCATATTCCTCCATTTTCTTTTTGATGAAATCGGAAAGTTCATCTGCAGTTGGAAATTTATCAGGAAATATCCGCTCACCATCAAGAACGAGCGCTGGTGCATCGGAGATTTTGAACTGGAGTGCAGTTATCCTGTTTGCGCGCTCCTCCAAATCCAGTATGTTTGTATGAAGGTCATTCCGAAATCTGGCGCTGACTTCTTTCGCAACTGCCTCTGCGTCTGCGCATTCCTCGCGCTTCTTTGAAGAGGTAAACAATATCAAATCCATTCAACCACCATCATCCACCATTGTTTTTGATTTGCTGCCTATTTTACCTTTTATTGTTTTAAGCGTGAAAAACGTCTCGCGCTCCATTTCATCCAGGCGCATGGAGATGTATTTCGCCTGCCTTCTCAGCCTTGGAAGAACGACAAATTCAAGGGCGTTGACCCTCCTCTTCGTCTTTTCTATTTCGCGGAGCAGCTTAAGAAGTGCATTCTCTGTCTTGGCAAGCTCTATTACAGTATATAGACATTCCCCAAATGCGCTCGCGGCTTCATCTATCTTCGCCGATGTGCCTAAAACACCATACCCGCGCTGAAAAGGTGTTTTGGGCATATATTTGCCTTTTATATCCGGAACCTTGACGCCCATTATATTCTTTACTGAGATTTCAACGTTGTTTGCCCTGCTGACAGCCATCGCTGCATTCTCAACCTCAAAAATCCCATGATATGCCTCTGCTATCGCAAGCGCATGATATGCACGCGATGCCTGTTCGTTAAGCATGCCCCTTAAATCCCGCGCCTTCTCCAAAATCATGAAGAACTCCAGTATCAACACATCGCGCTTCTGCTTCAGCAAGCGGTAACCTTTCTCCGCTAGCTTAATCCTGTTCTTGATGTTCAACAACTCCATGCGCGTTGGCTTGACTGTTTCCTCTATGCCCATCTGCTCACGCTTCCTTTTTCCTGAATTTGCTGCCGTATTTTTCAATGTATTCCTTCTTCACCCTCTTCAATTCGGTTTCGGGGAGGGTTGAAAGGAGTTCCCAGCCCAAATCAAGCGTCTCCTCTATCTCCCTGTTTTCGTTCCTTCCTTGCGAAACGAAACGCTTCTCAAACTCATCTGCTAACTTCAGGTATTGCTTATCAACCTCGGTGAGCGCTTCCTCCCCAACGACTGCGCTGAGAGCGCGCAAGTCCCTGCCCTCCGCATAACAGGCATATAATTGGTCTGCAACACCGCGGTGGTCCTCGCGCGTCCGCCCCTTCCCGATACCAGCGTTCATAAGCCTTGAAAGCGATGGAAGCACATCTATTGGTGGGTATATTCCTTTGCGGTGCAGCTCCCTGCTTACGACTATCTGCCCTTCTGTGATATACCCAGTCAAATCAGGAATTGGATGGGTTATATCATCGCCCGGCATTGAAAGGATTGAAAGCTGTGTAACTGTCCCTTTCTTTCCCTGCACGACCCCTGCACGCTCGTAAATTGTTGAAAGGTCCGTATACATGTAACCGGGATAACCGCGCCTTCCGGGAACCTCTTCGCGCGCGCTTGCAATCTCACGAAGCGCTTCGCAATAATTGGTCATATCCGTTATGATAACAAGCACCTGCATATCTTTCTCGTATGCAAGAAACTCCGCGGTAGTGAGCGCAAGGCGGGGGGTAATGATGCGCTCAACGCTCGGGTCGTCTGCAAGGTTGAGGAACAAAACGGCGCGCTCCAGTGCACCTGTCTTTTCAAAGTCCCTCATGAAGAAGCCTGCCTCCTCATGCGTGATACCCACTGCCGCGAAAACGACTGCAAAGCTTTCTTCCTTCCCAAGGACCTTCGCCTGTCTCGCAATCTGAACCGCGATATCGTTGTGCGGCAATCCGGAGCCGGAAAAGATGGGCAGTTTTTGCCCGCGCACGAGCGTGTTCATGCCATCAATTGTTGAGATTCCGGTCTGGATGAACTCCTTTGGCGGGCTGCGCGCGTAAGGGTTTATTGCGCTGCCAGAAACGTCCAGCCTGTCCTCCGGGATTACCGCAGGACCACCGTCCCTTGGTTCGCCGAGACCATTGAACACGCGGCCCAGCATATCTGTTGAGACGCCAAGGCGCATCGTTTCCCCAAGGAACCGCACGCTTGTCTTATCAACATCCAAACCCGCGGTTACGCCAAAAACCTGCACAACCGCGCGCCCCTTGCTCGCTTCAAGAACCTGTCCTTTCATCTTTTCCCCATCTGGGAGAGTGACTACGACGAGTTCATTGTACCCTACGCTTCCCACGCCTTCAACGAATACGAGCGGGCCTGCGACTGACGAAACGGTTTGATATTCTTTCACCATCTTCATGCTCTCACCCGGCTATTGCCCTATGCCCTGCGCACCTCTTCAAAAAGACGCCCGAACTCTTCACCCATCTGCTTCTCAAGTTCGCTTGCTTTGCGCTCAAACTCAGCCTCCGGAACCTCTTTTAAGCGCGCTATGCTGCTTACGCTCTGAAGGTCCTGTATCCTTCTCAGCGGGACGCCTTCGTCTATTCCGCTTATGGATTTGTCATAAAATGCCAATATCAATCTCAACATGAGGTACTGCTTCTTCAACGAAGAGAATGTATCTACCTCGTGGAAAGCGGATTGCTGCAGATAGTCCTCCCTCAACATCCTTGCTGCTGCGAGGACGGCGCGCTCCTTTTCAGGCAATGCATCAGGTCCTACGAGCTGCACGACCTCCTGCAGCTCCGCCTCCTTTTGCAGCAAAGCCATCGCCTTGCCTCTCAATTTTGAGAATTCGGGAGAGATGTTCGCCGAATACCAGCCATCAAGAGACTGGTTGTAAAGTGAATAGCTCTTAAGCCAATGTATTGCTGGGAAGTGGCGCCTGTGCGCAAGGCTTGCATCCAACGCCCAGAAGACTTTCGTAACGCGGAGGGTGTTCTGGGAGACGGGTTCTGAGATATCTCCACCAGGCGGTGAAACTGCGCCTATAACGGAAACGGAACCAAGCCTATCATCACTGCCGAGGCATTTCACCCTTCCTGCGCGCTCGTAGAATTCCGCGAGCCTGCGCGCAAGATAGGCAGGGTAGCCTTCTTCACCGGGCATCTCCTCAAGCCTTCCCGAAATCTCGCGCATAGCCTCCGCCCAGCGTGAAGTGGAGTCTGCCATCAGCGCCACATCATACCCCATGTCCCTGTAATATTCAGCGATTGTTATACCTGTATAAACGCTTGCCTCGCGCGCAGCCACAGGCATATTTGATGTATTCGCAATGAGCACCGTTCGCTGCATCAGCGGCTTTTTTGTCCGCGGGTCTTCCAGGTGCGGGAATTCAGTCAGCACCTCAGTCATCTCATTTCCGCGTTCACCGCAACCAATATACACTACGACCTGGGCATCGCTCCACTTCGCAAGAGCCTGTTGGGTGACGGTTTTGCCCGACCCGAACGGTCCCGGGATTGCCGCTGTCCCGCCCTTCGCAAGCGGGAAGAACGTGTCCAGGATTCTCTGGCCTGTTATGAGCGGCGTGTTGGGTGGAAGCTTTTCCTTATATGGCCTTGGCTTACGCACCCTCCATTTCTGCATGAGCTTCAACTCGTGCTTTTTGCCGTCGTTCCCGACTACGGTGCAAACTGTCTCTTCAACAGTGAAAGAGCCCGGGCGAATATCCAACACTTCTCCTGAAATTCCAGGAGGAACCATAATCTTGTGTGTCAATACCTCTGTCTCCTGAACTGTGCCTATTATGCTTCCGGGCTCAACCTTTTCCCCCTTCTTTACCGAAGGGGTAAATTCCCACTTCTTCTTCCTATTAAGTGGCTTAACCGCAATGCCCCGCCTTATGAAAACCCCGGATTCCTTCATAATAAGCTCAAGCGGCCTTTGGATACCGTCGTAAATGGATTGCAGCAAGCCGGGACCCAACTCCACTGAAAGCGGTTCGCCGGTGTTTACTACAGGTTCGCCCGGCTTCAATCCGCTCGTATCCTCGTAAACCTGTATTGTCGCTGTATCGCCGTCCAGTCGAATTATCTCGCCTATCAAATTCTCTGCACCAACCTTCACCACATCGTACATTTTAGAGCCGCGCATTCCGCTTGCAACAACAACAGGACCTGAAATCTTTTCCAGTACACCCATGAGACACACCCTATTTGCCGCCCAAATCAAACCCAAGGGCGCGCTTAATCAACTCGCTTAATCTTCCAACCTCTTTTGAGGAACCTGTTTTATCAGGCACGCTTACCACAACAGGTTTGGCAAGCCCTTCAATCCGCCTCTTAATCCGCCAGTCCAGCCCAGCCATTATGGATTCTGTAACGATGATTATCCCAGCATTTTCCCTGTCAAGCAGTTCAGTTAACCTTTTCTCTGCGTCTTTGCCTTCTGCCACATATGCCTCAGATACACCGGCGAGCTTGAACCCCGTTACCGTAGCCGAATCGCCTATTACAATTATCTTGTCTGAGTATTCTGGAATTTCATCTTCTTTCTTTTTGCATACTGCTGCGTCTTCAGACAAACAAACACCTCAAACCACGAGCACCATCGTTTCGCGTATTTTTTCAGGAGGCATGCCGAACTCCTTGCCGCGCAGTATCTTGCGGATGTTTGTTATCTCGTTCTCCTTCAAGTATAGATAACCTATGAGAGCACCGGGGGATAATACGCTGGTGCGTAATGTTTTCAGACCGAATTCCATAACCATGCGTTCCAATGCAATTTCTACCGCAACGATGGAATGGGTCTGTTTATATACTGCTGCAACCCCCTCCAAACGATATCGCTCGCATACTGCTTTTACAACCTCGTCAGCACCTCTGCAACCTATAAGCCTATCAAGCTCGCTTGCGCTTAACCTTCCGCCCCCAATCATATACTGCCTTATCTCCTGCTCTTTCGCGCCTTCGCATTTCCCGCGAAGGATGTTTACGATGTTCCTGTTGTCTACCTCCATCTTCACAAGCGCGAGTATCTTCATACCGTCAGGAATGTTTGGGGGGATGGAACGCGAGAGATTAACATAAAAATGTCTTTCAACTGCATTGAGCAGAGGTTGGGCGTTTTTTGTTCTTTTATAGTTGTCAATAAGTGGTTTCAACTCCACACCGTATCCTGTGCCACCGATGAAAGAGATAACATCTTCAACGCTCGCACGCTCCAATATCCTGTTCAATTCGGGCTCTGTGAATACACCTGCCGGGACGAGCAACGGCGCTATCTCCTTATTTGGATACCCGAGATGTTTTGCAAGCAGAATCGTTTTCAGGTTGTAAACATCCCACTTCTCCAAAACGCTCAAGACTGCAGGGAGCGCTTCTGGAGGTGTGAATGAAAGAATCTTTCTCGCTTTTCTCACCAAATGCTTCCCCAATGCAAAATCCACGAGATCTGCGCCGGAATACCTCAGCGCCGGTTCGCTGAAATCCACCTTGTAATCGGTCCGCTCAAGTATCCCAATCACATCACGTATGGTGTTTGCTGCAACCATTTGCTCAAACGTTCCGCTTGGAAGAAGCGCCTCCTTCATCGCCTTTACCCGCGCGTTTGAATACGCATATTTCATTCCACGCGTCCCGAAAACGGCGATGGACTGCTTCATTTTCCTCCCTTTGCAAACAGGAATGAATGTGCAAGCCTGCGCACTTCATCCTCATGTTCTTTGAAGAGCACCTCAAGGTTGTTATATATGGTTATCCTTCCATCCGCGCTTTTGATGATTGCGCCGCCAACAATGTTTACCGGCTCGCTTGCTATCTGCGCGTCTTTTACGTTTTTCAATATGGCCCAGTCTTTTGCGTTCAAATAAACTATTGCATTGCTCCCTACCTCTGCAACGCCTTTCTCAACCAGCCGCTTCAAAAGTGAGGGATAAGTTGGCATTTCGGGAAGGGAATAAAAACGCTCGCGAACCTTTGTGATTGCCTTCTCAACCAGCAACTCCTTCTCCTGCATTATAAGCCTGCGGGCTTTAAGGCGGGCTGAAGCGAGGCGTTCGCTCCTCTCCGCATCTATGGCAAGCGCTGCCTCTTCCTTTGCCTTCTCCAAAATAGCCTTGCGCTCAGCCTCAACGGCTTTTAGCGCATTATCTTCCTCGGCTGCAGCCTCGCTTTCAATTTTTTTTACCTCTTCAAGACCTCTGCGCAGTATCTCTGTGCGCAGCTCTTCAAGCCCCATGGGAACACCTATCCGACCTTAAGGGTTGCAAGCATAGCGACGACAAAACCGAATATGACCAGCGTCTCAGGAATGACGAGCCATATCAACATTTTACCAGCTTCCTCAGGTTTTTCAGCCAGCACGCCAATAATTGCACCACCAATGGCGCTCTGTGCCAGCCCGGTTCCGATTGCACCGCCTGCAATTGCGATGCCTGCTCCTACCAGTGCCATTCCTGCACCAATGCTGAGTTCAACCATTTTTCGCACCTCCTCCAATCTCAAGCCTCAACAGGAATAATGAAAAATTACACCGTAATCTTCTTGGTATATTTGAATGGGTTGAATTTTATACCGCCGCCTTCGTAGAATTTGGAAAAGAACTCCACATAATTCAGCCTTGCGCCTTGAACGAGGGATTCAAACATCCCAAGCACTATATTGAATAGATGAAGGGAGAGATACAAAGGTATCATCACAAGCATCAGGATGCCCTGGCTGGGATTCGGCATCAGCAACTCGTTAATCAATTCTGCCACGACCACGGAAGCCACGCCCACTGCAAGAATCCTTGCATATGAAAGGATGTTGCTTGCCAAACTTGGAATCTCTATTAACCCTGTTATTCCTTCTGTCTTCATTATCGGGATTAGTCCTATAATGCCCAGCAGCGCGGCTGGAATCATCACGCTGTCCGGCAGCATATGGAACATTGCGGTGATTACAAGCAGTATCCCGGAAAACTCAACTGCAATCCAGCCAAGCTTGGCTGCCGCGTGCAACCATTCCTTTTCCCTCAACTTGTTTATCGCTCCTAGGATAAACCCAAGCGTCAGATGTACAATTCCAATCAAAATTGTGAGGACGAGCAGGAGGTTTATATTCTCCGTCCTTGGGATGCCTTCGTATAGATGGAATCCGAGAATCTGGTAATGCCTGAAGCCAAAAAATTCATCGTAAATGATACCGAAGAACATCGTTGGGATTGATGCGTATGCCCAAACCTTTGCAACCGGCTCAAGCATAGTATTCTTGAACTTGTTCATGAGGATTAAAGCCAGAATCAGGGATGCGATGCCATAACCGAAGTCGCCCAGCATCATCCCGTAAAATATGGGAAAGGTGAGCGCGAACAACAAGGTAGGATCTATCTCATTTCCTTTCGGAGTAGATATGAACTCAACCAAGAACTCAAATGGGCTTAGTATGGGTGGATTGTGAAGCATCGTTGGGGGTTCTTCATGCGTTTCTATAGGCTGTATTATTATTTGTTCCCCAAATTTCTTCTTCAACGCACCCGCTACTTCTTGGTATTTTGCAGACGGAAGCCATGCCTCAAACAAAAACACATTCTCTGTTCGCAAGAAATTGGTTGGTGCGTTTGCCCGCTCTGCGTATATCTCAAGCATCTCGCGCAATCCCACAACCTTTGAATAATATTCGTCGGATAACCTGCCTATTTCGCTATTTAACTCCTGTTGCTCTTTTTCAAGCTGTGCAATCCTGCCCCTTATTATGCTCAGGACTTCTTTTGGCTTGCCTGGCAATGGCGGAAGAGCCATTTCTGAGAAACCGGTTTTCTGAAGCAAGCTGGTGATATATTCTTTGTATGTTTTATCCGCGACGATTATGCATATGCTCTCAAGATTGCTGATTTTTTGGGATTTGAACAGGAACCTGTCTGTTACTGCTTTAATTCCGTCTTCCAGACCTTTTATTTTCTCGTTTGCAATGCGGCCTAAAAAGAAACATGCCTCGTTGCTCTTTGCTATAGATAAGTCAATATTTAACCCGCCAAGCCTTTCCAAAACAGATGCGGCATCGCTTAGCTCCTTAGTCTCTGATTTTATCGCATCAAGCCTGTCGTGTATTTGCCCAATCCGCTTCTCTATCGTTATTTTGGCGCACTCGTTAAGCAATTCATCAATGGAAAGCAGCGGCTGTTTCTTTTTAACTGGCCGTGGCTCCAGCGCGTTTTCTATCGCCCTCATCCTTATGAGTTGCTCTGATATGACGGGATATATGTCCAGCGGTTTTTCTCCGCACAGGCGCGCATCTTCGCATCTTGTGAATTGCACAATACCGAGATTATGAAGAAGCCCGACAACTTCTTCTAATTGCCTTCTCAGTCCCACGACGCGAATCTTCCGCATAGGAACTGGCTTAAGCATTCAACTCCTCCAATAGCGCTTTGAAAATGGAATCAACAACCTTGCTGTCAATATTAATCCTCTTAATCGCTTCCGCCTCTTTCTTGGCGCTAGAGAGCGCATCTTCTTCCTCTGCTGCTATCTTCCGCCGCGCGTCTGCTAAAAGTTTTGCTTTCAATTCCTCCGCTTCGCGCAAAGCGCGCTCTTTTATTTGCTGTGCATTCTCGCGCGCTTTCATTATCCGTTCTTCTTTCTTCGCTTTTGCTGATTCTATCTCACGTGCTGAACGCACTTCGGCTTCTTTCAAAGCAGCAATCACGTCTTCTGCAACATCCCCAGTGGATTTGTTTTCACTAGTCATTTGAAACCACACTGGCGGAAAACAAGCCAGCAATAATTATTTGTGCTACATTTAATAAGGCTACAGTAGTTCGTATAAGAAAATTACAGTTCTTTGATGATGCAGGAGCGGATTTTTTCAATGGCTTTTGAGGATTTGTAGACTTCTGCGTCTTCTGCGTGCTTTATGCGCTTTACTTCAATGTTGGATAAACCGTTCGCGTGGAGCCATTCCTTTAATCTCGCATTCGAGATATGGTAGTTCGTATAAGAAAATTACAGTTCTTTGATGATGCAGGAGCGGATTTTTTCAATGGCTTTTGAGGATTTGTAGACTTCTGCGTCTTCTGCGTGCTTTATGCGCTTTACTTCAATGTTGGATAAACCGTTCGCGTGGAGCCATTCCTTTAATCTCGCTTCGTTTTCAGCTTGGTCGTAGCCGAGGGCGATCACATCGGGCTTGACTTCAAGAATCACTGCGTACTTCTCCTTTTCGCCATCCTCATTTCCAAGCCGCGCATCGTCAACAAGCCTCAGCGCCTTAACCATCTCCAAGCGAGCCTTTTCATCAAAGATAGGTTCTCTGCCTTTTACCTTCTTCATAGTAGAATCTCTTGCAACAACTACAACCAGCCTGTCCCCGAGTTCTTTAGCCTTACGCAAATACTGAAGGTGGCCATAATGCAGTATATCAAAACAACCGAAGGCGAGAACCGTCTTCAAGGCTTACACCGGATTTGGCTGTTTTTGTGGGCTTAGTGCTGCTTCCTTCTTCTCCACGCGATCAATGCTATCCTGCAATATAAGCACTGCCGCAGCCACAACGGTAGTCCACAAACCGTTTTTATCCACGATGGCGGACTGGGTTATGTTGCTCGTGCGCACAATCTTCCCGCTCATCTTGAATAGTCTCTCTTTCTCATCCCAGCTCTGCTCAACATCAAACTCCAAGCCAAGCGTTGAGGCGAGGAACGTAGCTGCAAGGTCTTCTGCATAATCCCCTGCCTTCTCCTCTGTTTCACCGAATGAGTGGTGCTCACTCAGGTAGCCATGAACCCCTTTATCCGCAGGAACTGCAACCCCTACCGAAGCCGCAAGAAGCCTGTTCGGCTCGTTTGAGGCGTTCCTGCTCATAACGACAAATGTTACCTCTCCGGGTCTCAGGTATTGCAGCCCTTTCTCCCGGGGTATTATTTCTGCAAATGGGGGCAGGATGCTTGAGACGGGCACGAGATTGCATTTCTCTATTCCGGCATCGCGCAGCGCCAACTCAAAAGAAGCAAGTTGGTGCTTGTGCCTGCCAACCCCTTTTGTCAGAAATACCTTCTTAGGTACAAGGTCTATTGTCCCATTCATTTACTACATCACTTCCGAAAAACTGCTTTTCAAAGCAGTTTAACAGACGGAATATGCTTAAAACTATTGTTATCATGGATAGCATCTGTTAATCACGCGCGGGAACGGAACCGCATCGCGTATGTGGTCCAGTTTCAGGACCCATTTGAGAAACCTCTCCATCCCCATACCGAAACCAGAATGAGGAACAGAGCCATATCTGCGCAGGTCAACATACCATTTGTAATCCTCTTCCTTGAGAGGCGGGTCTTGTTCGTTCATCCTAGCCAGAAGCTCATCCAATTCCCAAATCCTCTCACTTCCCCCGATTATTTCGCCATGACCTTCCGGGGCAAGCATATCTGCACATAGTACGCGGTCTGGCCGCTTCGGGTCTGTTTTCATATAAAATGCCTTGATCTTCTTTGGATAACCTGTAATAAAGATTGGTTTCTTCAAGTGACCAGTAAGGACCTTTTCATCTTCTGCGCCAAAGTCATCCCCAAACTCCTTTTTTATCCCGTGTTCATTCAGGTATTTTATTGCATCATCGTAATCCAGCCTGTCAAAAGGAGGCTTCACAGCTGCCATCTCTGCAGGATCCCTTCCGAAGAATCGCAGGAGGTCTGCGTGGTTCTCTGCAAGTTTGTTGCAAACATATGAAATCATTTCCTCTTGGAATTTCATGTTGTCCTCATTGTGGTAATATGCTGCCTCCATCTCAAGATGCCAATATTCCGCAAGGTGCTTAACAGTCCTGCTTGGCTCTGCCCTGAATGAAGGCGCATAGATGAAAACCTTCTCCAGCGCTGTGATGAAAACCTCATTGTACAGTTGCCCGCTCTGCGTGAGGTATGCCTTTTCGCCAAAATAGTTTACCTCAAATAGGGTTGAACCGCCCTCGCAGCCTGCCTTCGTTATTATGGGTGGTGAAATCTCCCAGAAACCGTTTTTCTGGAAAAACTCACGGAAATACCTTTGGGCATAATCCCTTACTTTCATAACGTTTGTGAGTTTTTGTGAGCGCAACCACAGGTGCCGGACGTCCAATAGGAATTCTGTGGATTGGTCTTTTGAAATCGGGAATATCTCAGAAAAATGCGTGACCCCGAAATCGGTGGCTTGCAACTCAAAACCGCCGGGAGCCCTGCTGTCCTTTTTCACTATTCCTTTAACCCAGACGGATGATTCAATGAGCGCCTTCTCGGCATCATTCCAACTCTTCTCCGAAACCCTGTCCTTTTTTACTGCGCATTGCATTACGCCGCTGCTGTCCCTAAGAACGATGAAAAGCACGCCCCCGCTACCGCGCTTCCTATATATCCAGCCGCGCAGCGCGACCTCTTTTCCTTCTTGCGAATCCCGCATCGCATCAGAGATATAAACAAATTCCATTACATCACCTTTTGACATTACCAACTATAAATCTAATTGCTTCATCCAGTTTTTTTGGGTCGCCGGAACCGGAGACGAACGATTCGCTTCCTCCGCCCTTACCATCCATCAGCCTGAATGCTTCCTCGCCGATTTTGCGCATGTCCAACGCCAAATCCCTGCTCCTGCCCGCGATAATTGAAGCTGTTTTCTCGCCCCTCACTGCGAAAACCACTATCGTTTTCTCCTTTTTTACAAGCTTGCCTGCCCATTCCTGCAAAAGCTTTTGGCTAAGGCATGAAAAGATGCGGAGATAAAGGTTTGTGCCATTAACTTCTTCTTGCTTCAGGCCCGCGAGTGCGATTTCGGAAAGCTCCTTAACCTCCTGCCTTAATCGTTCTTCTGCTGCAAGAAGGTTGGCAGCTGTCTTTTCAAGCCTGTCTGCATTGGTCCCCAAGATTTGCGATGAGGAAAGCGCAACCTTGGAAGTGTCAAGAAGGAAATCAACCGCGTCGCTGCCATGCAGGAAATCAATCTTCCAAACCCCCGGCTTATCGCTTGTTATGTGTGAAACGCAGAATACACCCAATTCATTCGTGTTTTTAATGTGCAACCCGGAGCATGCGACCTTGTCAAAACCCTCCACCTCAATGATTCGGACCTCTTCATCCTCTATCCGCTCCATTTTAATTCTAACATCGGCGGGGACCTCGCTCTTTTTTGTAATATGCACATGAACAGGGCGCGCTTCCCTTATCACTTGGTTCACCATCTTCTCTGCACGCAGGACATTATTCCAGTCAAGCGAACCTGTGTATCTCACGAATAAGGAAAAGCTGTTTGGTTCAAGCGAAACCTTCTCTGGATAAATCCCTGGGAATGTGCGTGAGAGCGCCTGAAAAAGCATGTGCTCTGCGGTGTGCGCTTTCATGAGCGCGTATCTGCGCTCCCAATCAACAACGCAGTTTATTTCTTCGCCTTTCTTTGGTAAATCCCCATCAACCTTCAATAGCACCTTCCCGCTCTCGTTTACAACGTCAACGACCTTTGCGCGCCTGCCCTCCCAAGAGATTTCACCGCGGTCCGAGGCTTGCCCTCCACTTGCCGAAAAGAAATAGTTCGGCTCTATTAAAACCACCCCATCGCGAGCATCAACGACCTTTGCCTTAAACGAATTCAGATAAGGGTCCCTATAACATTCCTGCATAAAACCAACCGCGCAAACCGCGCATTGTGTTTTTGCATTACCTGTGTTAAAAACATCACTACATACGATATTGTTTTGTCCTGAATTAACTTCCTCCCGTTGATCCAATTTGTAGCCGTTCTGAAGCTTTGGAACAAGGCAGTCTGCGTCCCCTACATCAGGCCTTGGGAGAAGGATTCCCTCATAGGTTCTCTCGCCTTTCACTACGCGAACCCTGTCCCCGGGCTTCGCCCCAGCCGAATCCAAAGCGCGCTGCACATTCTCCGAGTACATCGGCAGACCCTGAAACCAACAATTAAGCCACGCGCTAGTATAATAATTTTCGCCAGGAATGCCGAATACGGCAGATTTCGTATAGCGGGCTAGAAGGCGAATCTTTCGCCCGGCAGCTTTGCAAACGGGCTGATCTCCCTTATGTCCCTTACCCCAGTGAGGTAGCGCACCAGCCTCTCCACGCCGAATCCGCCTCCTGCGCTCGGTACGAGGCGTCCGCGCTTTGCCATCTCCAAGTATGTCGCAAAGGCTTCCTCTTTCTGCCCGCGCTCAGCCAGCTTCCGCAAAAGGGTGCGGTACTCCCAGTCCCTCTCGCCTCCACTTAGCGCCTCGCCGAACCCCTCGGGGTAAACGAGGTCGTAGTTATGGTAATACCCGCGCCTTTCAGTATCCTCCCTGTCATAAAACTCCCTCGTGTAGTCCATTATCCAGAAAGGCTCCCTCATCGTCAGGGACAGCGCCATCTCAAACGCTTCGCCATGCATCCGGCGCGCCTCTTTTGACTCAAAACGCTGAAACGGCCTCCTTGGCACGTCAACCACCCTGCCAAGCAGCGCCAGCTCCTCCTTCCTGTCACGCTTCACCTCCTCCACGACGCTGCACAGGAGCCTCTCCATCAGCCCCATAAACTCTTCTTTTCCCGCATGCCGAATCTCCATATCTACCTGCGAGAATTCAATAAGGTGCCTTCCGGTCTCCCGCAGATGCTCCTTCTCAAGCCTTACGTTCGGCGAGACGATATAAATGCGCGGGAGATGCGGGGACGAGACCGCGACCTGCTTGTGCAGAATCATGCTCTTCGTCAAACTCAACCGCTGCCCTGCGTACTCGACTGTTGCATCGTAAACGCTGTGGCACAGCGGGTCGGTCACTGGCGAAACGATTACAGGCGTCAATTGCACGAACCCTTCCCTGTAAAGAAACTCATGCACCGCCTTCAGCGCAGTAGTCTGAATCCTAAGCACCGCTGCAAGCCTCTCGCTCTGCAGCGAGGTCCAAACCCTTTCAACCCCTTCATGCATACCTTCACGCATAAATACACCTCTTCCAATCTAAACACTAAAACTTTGGAAAAAATACAAGAGAATTTTTGGCATTAATGTGGGAACAACCTAAGGACTATTGCCAAATTCAACAAGTAGGAAAACCATGCGCCTACCCGAAAAGAACCTTGTGAACATTTTTCGCATACCCAAGGTTGCGCTCATTCCATTATTTATGCCTTTCCAAAAATCTTTTGTAAATAATACAAAGATTTAAATATAAATTTGGAAAAATTCTTAGCGCTACAAAAGTAGGCAAGGCGACTGAGGGGCGACCAGTTTGGAAAAATTTTCGGGCGGTACGTCGGAGCGTGAGCTCCTGCGTGCCCTGCAGGCAAATTCAAAGCGCAGCCTCCGCGAGCTGGCGAGAGAGGTCGGGCTGCCCATCTCCACCGTGCATGAGAAGATAAGGAGGCTTGAGCGTGAAGGCATCATTAAGAAATACCGCGCAGTCCTTGATGAGAAGAGGCTTGGCTTCCTTGTCACGGGCTTCATTCTTGTCTCAATCGTCTATTCTGTAGAGAATCAGACCTCGCAGAAGAGAATCGCTGAAAAAATAGCAGCCCTCCCAAACGTTCAGGAAGTCCACATAATCTCCGGTGATTGGGACCTAATAGTGAAGGTGAAGGCAAAGGGCGTGGATGAATTGGGCAGCTTCATCACAGAGAAGCTCCGGAATATTCACGGGGTCGGGAAGACACTCACCGCCGTAGTATTTGAGACGGTGAAAGAGGAAGCCACGCTAGATGTGTAGTTGCAGTCTACCCAGCGGGAATGAACTTTCCGTCTGAGGTATAATTATATTTAAATAGGTATTGCGAAAGGTTATTTGGTGACCTGTATGGGCGACATGCCTTGTTGTTCTGGAGAAAACAAACCTGAAGAGAAGAAGGCAAAAAAGAAGCCAAAGAAGGGACCTAGCGAATAAGAACCTTATTCGCTTCGCGTATTGGTGTGAGATTGTTGGGGATAACCTCATTGTTGTAGGCTTCCCTTAACATTCTCGTTATCTTCCCTTCCCTTCCTTCTCCTATTTTTATTTTATTTATTGAAGTAATAGCGATTACGCCTGCTGCCGTTCCTGTGTAGAAAACATCCTTGGCATTCAGCAAATCATTTTCTGTATATCTGCCCTCTTCAACCTTCAAGCCTTTCTTCTTCGCGAGATCAATTATTGCTTTTCGTGTGACGCCATCAAGGCAGTTGCATTCAAGGCTCGGTGTCTTCAACACCCCTTCCTTATCAACGAAGAAAACATTGGATGCTGTGCCTTCGCTCACATAACGTTTTACTATCTCCTTTTCTCCACCATCCCCATCAGGTACGCGCTCAACGGTCATCCTAACCATCATTATTGCATCGTTATAGCCTCTTTTGTTCGCTGCCACCTTCGCCTCTGTGTTGAGCGCATAGTCAAGCCATTTCAGGCGGGTGGTATTCTTCTCTGAAGCGGAAATGCGCGTATTTGGAGAGATTTCCACGCTCAAACCCTTCTGATACGCTTCTTCAGAAAACAGATGCGGTGGAGGACATACATAGATGAAAAGCGTCGGATCAATGCATGGTGCGGAGATTCCTAGTTCCTCTCCAACCCCGCGGGTGATCACTGGCCGGATATACCCTCTTTCCAAGCCGCTTTTCTCAACAGTTTCAAGAATCCGCTTTTTTAGCGAGTCTTTTGTAGTTACAGGGGTTATCCTAAGAGCATATATGCCATCGTAAAACCTGTCCAAATGCTCATCCAAGAAAAGAACGCCGGTCTTTCCATTGATTGTGTAAAAATTTATTCCTTCAAAAATGCCGCCACCATACAGGAGACCGTGGTCCAAAACATCAATCTTTGCTTCTCCTGGTTTCAAAAACTCTTCTTTCCTTCTCCCATTAACAACATGGGATATCCAGATAATTCCTGCGTCTTCCGTTCCTTCTAAAGCAATAGAGTTAGGGGATGTTACCATCGCTTCACCCAAAATATTGCACCATTCAGTTATAAAAACCTATTTTGCACCTTCTTGCAACGATTTGGAGACATAAACACCGTCATCCCTGTAGCCGAACTTCCTATAATACTCCTTCACGCCAACCCCTGCGATAACAACGAGTTTCTTCTTATCAAATTCCTCCCGAGCAATCCGTTCGGCCTCTGCCAGAAGCTGCTCACCGAAACCGCGGTGCTGAAGGGCCCCCGCACCATATGCGCTTTCGCCAATTCCCAGCGCTTCGCCATAAACGTGCAGTTCGCGGATTAGAGCAGCATCGTGGGTTATCTCCTTCCTGTGCGGTGCGTTTGGAATCCTTAAGCGAATGAAACCCACTAGCGCATCATGCGCCATCTCGTCAAATGACAAGAATATCTCCTGCCCACCGCTTGCTTTATAATCCATCCTGTTCATCCTTACGCTGTTCCAATCGGGCTCAATGCCCTCTTTCAACATTTTCAAACCTAGTTCCCTGCAGCGTATGCATTCGCAATTGATGCCGAACCTGCGCGCTTCCGCCTCAACAAGTTCGCGGAGGTTTGAGCGTTTAATCCCTGCGGCAATCAGGTGGGCTGGGATATCGCGCTGCATGCGCATTATCCTGCACCACCGGGGAATGAATTTGGATGCTTTTGCTATAACGCGGGCTGCCTCATCGCTTGAGTAGGGCGTTATCTCGCCCCTCTTCCACCATTCATACATCTCTGTCCCGGGCATTACGAGGAAGGGATATATCTTCAGCATATCGGGCTTGAATCGCTCATCAGAAAACAGCTGTTTAAACATATTTATGTCATTCTCCTCGTTGCTCAGCAACCCGGGCATCATGTGGTACAATACCTTGAGTGCAGAATCCTTCAATATCGCGGTCGCTTCAGCCACATCCTGAACAGTATGCCCTCGTTTGACCTTTTTGTAAATCCCATCGCTCAGCGTCTGCACGCCCAGCTCCACCCTTGTGGCGCCCATTGAAAGCAAATCGTCAACATGCCCCCGCTTGCACCAGTCGGGCCTTACCTCAAAAGTGATTCCGACTGCCCTATGCGGCGCGGTCTCATTCAGCTTCAGTGCCTCTGCAAGCGTCCCGGATTCTTCTCCGTTCATCGCGTCAAGCGCCCTCTTGACAAAAAATTCCTGCGCTTCTTTTGGCTGCGCATTAAACGTCCCGCCCATTATTATGAGTTCAATCTTCTCAGCCTTATGCCCTATTGCCTCCAGCTGCTGAATCCTCGCTTTTGTCTGCGCATACGCATCATAACTGTTTTGAATTGCCCGGAGAGCCGCCGGCTCCCTTCCAGTATATGACTGCGCTGCATTTTCCCCACGCGGGCAATAAGCGCACCTCCCGTGCGGGCAACCAACATTGCACATTATTGCAACAGGCGAAACCCCGCTTATCGTCCGAACCCTGCGCCTTCTAAGCAGTTCAACTATTTTCCTGCCCCTCTTTGCAGGTGGGATTGCCTCCAGAATCTCGCTGTTCTTGAGCACGCGCTGAAGCCCGAACCTCTCGCCCAGCTCACGCTTCAGGGAATAGAGTTCTTCAGGGGTTGAAATTCTCCCGGACAGAATGCAGTTTATAGCCTCCTTTATTGCCTCAATTCTTGCTTTCTCCATCACAAAAATAAGCGATTTTAAATAATAAAAGCCCATGCTCGCTTTGAATGCGCGTCCTAATGCTACTGTGAATCACAATAAGTTTCCTATAAGCCCAATAACAGCATAAATCGGCTCTTCTATTATTGGGAAAAGCATTAAACCATGCGTAGTTGCCTTCCAATCGGTCAGGATGTTGCTCTTTGAACTAATCACCAAGCTTTTTTCCTCTTTTATCATAGGTGAGGAGAGGGAGGTCACCTCCAAAGTGAAAACCCTTTCATCTTCCTCGTTTAATACTACTTCAAATGGTATTACGCGCTCGCTCCCATAGTTTACGAGCACCTGCTTTTTGAACCTCCATGCAGGTATTTCTCCCTCGCGCACCTTTATTTCAAACGGATCGCTTGCTGCACCAGTGTTCGCAATCTTTACATTATATATTGCGGGCTGCCCTACCCCAGTTTCCACGCGCGTAGGATCCACTGAGATATCTATGACATCGCGCGAGACCGTCACTATGGAGCTAAATGTCATGTTTCCCAAGCCATCGTAGTTGCCTTCGTCAATTGCGGCAAGCGTCAGGTTATATTCACCATTTGGCGCATCTGGCGCGACCTTAATCTTCATTTTCATGGGCGTCTCGTGAATAGGGCTGGGCTCCACAACCCAACCTTCCGGGACCTTCACAGGAACAATAGTGTCCCATCCGTCCGCGCAGTAGTTGTTTGGGCAGTTTCCGCCATCGCTGGATCTCTCAACCACCAGAACCACTGTCTGCCCGGGACCTGCTGTGCCCATCCTAACATCGCCTTGTGAGCCAATCGTCTTCTTAACCGGTTCAATCACATTAACGTAAATACCAAAGACTCCCGTAGCAAAACATATTACCAGAGCGAAGATGATGAACGCCCTTTTCATAACAACCACTTGAAGCATCTATGTGAACCAGCAGATTATAAATCATTTGGTCGCGCGCTGTTTTGAAACTCCCGCTATACTAGTAGGTTTGCGGAACCCTATGTTCCACAAGTACCTATTTTGTTAACTGTGCAACCGTTGTTTGTGCCGTATGTGCTGTTTCCGCTTGTTGTTGAAGAGGAGCAGTAGAAGTCATAATTGACATTGTTGCATACTGCGTTACCGCTGAAGACGATACCACTTGAAGTGTAGACTTGAATTCCACGATCGCTGTTTGAGTTTACAGTGTTGTTTGTGAGGGTGTTGTTTGAAGAAGCATCGAGATGTACGCCTACATAAGTGTTTGAATTTGCGGTGTTGTTTGTGAGGGTGTTGTTTGAAGATGATTCAAGGACGATACCGTCGGTGTTTGAGTTTGCGGTGTTGCCTGTGAGGATGTTGTTGCTTGAAGAAGCATCGAGGTATATGCCAGCACCATTTAAGTTTGCGGTGTTGCCTGTGAGGATGTTGTTGTTTGAAGAGTGGACTTCAATCCCTGTATCGTTGTTTGAGTTTGCGGTGTTGCCTGTGAGGATGTTGTTGTTTGAAGAAGTATAGAGACGTATGCCATTGGTGTTTGAACTTACGTTGTTGTTTGTGAGGGTGTTGTTTGAAGATGAATAAAGGTATATGCCATTCATGTTTGAACTTACGTTGTTGTTTGCGAAAATGTTGTTTGAAGAAGAATCAAGAAGTATGCCTTCATTGGTGTTTGAACTTGCGTTGTTGCCGGTGATATTGTTGTTGTTTGCTCCGTAGAGAAGAATACCCCCCATGTTTGAACTAAGCTGATTGCCCATAATATTGTTTTCATCTGAAGACTCTAAGTAGAGGCCTCCCCAAAAATTTGTTACCACGCAATTCCTGACTGTCACTCCTGTTGTTGAAGTAAGATAAACCCCATATCCGCTTCCACTGCCAGTTATTGTTCTGCCTTGGCAGTCCAGCGTTGAACCGCTTGCATCACCTGTTATCACTACGCATGTGCCGCTTGCGCTCAAGTCATTCTGCAAGACATAATTTCCGGGAGTGTACAATTCGCATGGGCATGTTGTGATAACACCATTAGAAACACAGGTTTGTGATCCACAAGTAGCAGTTCGTGTGACGTTGCAGCCACTATTTATGTTATATGTGTTGCCGCTTCCGCTGGTGGTTGATCTATAACAATAAAGATCCAAAACAGAATTCCCGCAAGCCGTGTTGCTGTTAAACACGACATTGCTTGACTCCTCTATATCAGAACCATAGTTGCTATTATTGCTGAAATAGTTGTTTTCAATGCGGGTATTGTTTGAAAAGTAAAGGTAAATAGCGCTCCCACTGTTTGAGCTTGCGTTGTTGCCAGTGATATTGTTGTTGTTTGACTCGTAAAGATAGATGCCGCTGTCCATGTTTGAATTGAGCTGGTTGTTTATAACATTGTTTTCATCTGAAGATTCTAAGTAGATACCTTCCATAAAATTCGTCACAACACAATTCCTAACTGTTACTCCTGTCGCTGAAGCGAGGTAGATTCCATATCCATCTCCGTTTCCTGAAATTGTCTTGCCGTTGCAGTCCAGCGTTGAACCGCTTGCATCAGACGTTATTATTATGCAGTCGCCGCTTGCGCTCAAGTCATTCTGTAAGACATAGTAGCCGGGGGAATCAATTGTCCCGCATCCTGTTATCGGTGATGGTGTGGGAGTAGGAGTGCCACCGGGCAAACCACCAGAAACGCCTGACTCAAACCTTGCATTCAAATCCCCGCAAACCTGCCTTGTTAAGCCAGACTCTACTTCTTCATATTCTATGCAAACCTTTCCCCTATAGCGCTGGCCCACCTCTGC
>Ga0078972_1003344_pt1 | contig 48455 bp, 75 predicted proteins | sample YelNatPaOPGAMG01_FD_67568 | JGI IMG/M metagenome (GOLD analysis project Ga0078972, IMG submission 67568) | Hot spring thermophilic microbial communities from Obsidian Pool, Yellowstone National Park, USA - OP-RAMG-01 (SPADES assembly) (version 2) | ecosystem: Environmental > Aquatic > Thermal... | reverse complement strand
AATTGCGCCCGCTCGCCTTTCGGTTTTCGGGCTTGGGCTTTCTTTCGGATTACGAATTTCGAATTTCGAATTTCCAACGGGCCGCCGTTCGCCTCGCGCCGGATATTTCTTCTCCGCCTGCGCCCGCAGACTTTGGCCGGTGATGGAATTCTTGTGGCGCATCAACTCCTTCAACGTGCCGCTCGCCACGACTTGTCCGCCGTGAATGCCCGCGCCGGGGCCGAGATCAATAATGTGGTCCGCGCGGCGCATCGTGTCTTCGTCGTGCTCGACGACGAGCACGGAATTGCCACGGGCGCGCAGGCGCTCCAGCTCGGCTCGTTGTTCCGGCGCGATATGCTCTTCCTCGTCGAAATCGTCTTCGTCGTCTTCAGATGGTTCACCAGTCTCCCATTCCTTGAGCGCGTGCCAGCCGGATTCAGTGATGCTGTACCAGTGGCCGCCATTTTCCGGTTTGCTTCGCATGAGATAACCGGCCTCAATCAGCCGCTCACCGCTGGCGCTTTTCGATTGCGAGTCATGACGGAAAGCTTTACCCCAGGCGGAAAAGGTCGAAAGCAGTTTCCAGTCGTTCGGCTGTAAGGCAGCCTGCGCTTCCCGGACCGCCATGTCCGCCAGTTCGCCCTGAATGGCGCTTTCAACGGCCTGCTCGGCCTCCGTCAGTAAATCAGTGAAGCCGCCGCCGCCTCGCCCGCTGCGAATGCCGGTGTAGCCATAACCGAATTTGCCGAACGCCGCATCAATCTCTCTTATCCAGCACGTGAAGCCGCGCTCATCGGTCCAGTTCTTTTCGTATGACATGCGTTCCTCTTTCCGTTCAATCGGTCGATTAAAAAGTCTGCGCGCGCAGAAAATTGCTTTACCGGCGGCCGTTGCGGGCCGGCGTTTGGCTGGCTTTCAGGTCCGGGTTGTTGTCGAGCAGCGCCTGCACGTTGTTCACGAGTAGTTCCTCGCTCACGTCGTTCGGTGCCTGCACATAGTCGTAGTAGGCCCGGACGGCCTCCTTTGCAAGAGGCTCGCCCAGGCGCGAATCGTTGTAAATGGCGGGCATGTTCTTATTGAGGATGGCGAGTGCCTGGTTAATATCCATCGCTGCACCTACTTCACCATCACGCGGGCGGCCAGCGCCGATTCTTTGCGGTAGTCTTTGAGCCAGCCATAACGCAGCGGGTCGTTGATGATGAGGGCGTCGAGCGCACTCAGGTTGTAGTTCGCGCGCACACCCGGCGCGGTCAGGCGGGCATACCCGTCATCGTCACTCCAGTTCGTGCCGCGCTTTTTCAGCAGCAGTTCGAGCCGGTCTTTGAGCGCGTAGACTTTTTCAGCGATGTCTTCGGCCTGCGCCTGGTAGTCGCGGATACGGCCCACGATGGCCGCGATTTCGTCATCGCTGTCCGGCGCGTCCAAATCCGCTTCGGGATTGCCGCCGCCATAGCCGCCGCGCCCTTTCCAGTCGTCTTCATCGCGGTCGACTCTCAGCGTCCGCGCGTCGTCTTCATCGGATTCGGCGGCGTCCTGCCGTTTGCAACGGCACGGGAAGCGGCCGCAGTCCGGGCAGCAGGCACAATCCGCATGGTGACTGCCGTCCGTATGGATAAGATGTCCGCATTCGCAAAATTCGGGTTCCAAATCGGAACGCAGGCCGTCAAGCCAGGTGTCGTATTCCGCGTCCAGTTCTTCGCGCAGCGCATTTCCGTGCACGGGATGGTCATAGTCATATTCGTTCGTGAAGCCATCGCCGATGTAGCCGGGTTCGTGCCATTCAGGTTCAGGCTGTTCTTCGACCGGCGGGTTTTCGGATTGAACAATTGCGGCGTAATTTTTCGTGGCGATAATCACGCCGTTGCGGGCGATGCAAAAGGCGTCCTGCGAATTACGGAACGCTGCCTGCGCTTCCGGCAGGGAGTCATAAAATTCGGCCCGCCATGTCATCCAGCCGTAGGTGCTCACGATGACCAGCACGCGGTCCGGGTGATTCTTCGACATGCGGCGAATTCCGGCGAACCGCTTCATATACTCGTCGTGCCAGAATTCGGCGTAGAAGTAGTATTCCTGTTCGGGGATGCCGTGATAGGCGGCAGTCGTTTGGAAGTTCAGTTCATTCGGGTTCATGGGATTGCTCCTCGTTATTGGTCAGCGTAGCAGGTTTGTGAAAGTCATTTGCGTGGCCTGTAGGGGCGCATCACGCTGCGCCCCTACAACTTCGGATTAGCACCACTCGACGATGAAGGTCGGCGGAACACAGCGTTTGCCGACGCCGGGGATGTAGACCCGAACCCATTCGACCTGGACCCATTTCGGTTCGCACCAGGCCATCTTGTCTTTGAAGCCGGTGACTTTGCCGAGGAACGTGACCGCTTTCGGGTCACTGTGCTGGCGGATGATGACCTCTTTGCCAATGCGGGCATCGGCGGGGAGGGGCATCACGGGCGGGGTATCATGCGGTTCGCGGGTGGCAATCGTTGCAAAAATCATGGTAGAATATCCTTTAGCTCGATATTTCGGACTTTGTTCCGCGCTGCGCTCGATGTGCCTAGCATCGGGCGTTTTGCGTTTCTGCTGATAATTAAAATATACACCTGTTTTAAAAACTTGTGTTGTAAAAACTTGTAAAAAAATCGACACGCTTTTTATAAAGGTGTGTATACTGATGGAAACGAAAGGGATAGGGATGGCTAAACGACCGAAGCACATGATGCGGACGGCGCATTTACCGCAAAATATTCGCGTTGAAGAAGTGTTACGTGAGGCACTCGATAAATACGCAGAAGATAAAAACGTGCCGGTATCAACAGCCGTGCATGACATTGTGGCCGATGCGTTGATTCAGGCCGGATACCTGGCTGTGGAGAAGGTGGAGGTTAAGCCGCCGGTTGAAGAGGTACGGTATTCACTACCCGGCCAGAAAAGCGAATAACCCTCAGAGGAACATCCACAGTGGAATATCCTTGAGAGGGTTACGGCAGTTATTTCGCGGTCGGTAATTCGATGCCGGTAATCTGCCGGTCGCGGGCCACCAGGCGGTATGGACCCATTACCCAGTGTAAAAGCTGGTTGATTTCGAGTTCCGGCAGGTTCCAGAACACTTCGACCGTCATCGCATAGATGCGTTCGAGCGCCGGTCGCATCAGCGCGTTATGGCGGCGGGCGGTCTCCTGTTCGAGTGAGACGCGGCGCGCCATCATCTGGCGAAGCTGCTGACTGCGCGTTTCAATTTCCGTGTCATAGAGCGTCGCAATATTCTCTGATGCTGCTGCCTGCTTCTGAATCAGCCGCGTGATTTCGCCTTCCAGCTTTTTGCGGTCCGCATCAATCCGGGCAATTTCCTGCCGGTTATCGCCGTTATCGACGCCAGGCAACGTCTCATGGTCACGCAGGTATTCGAGCAAATCCGTCACAAACGCCTGCACGGTCGCATGGCTGACCGATGGATAACCCGTACAGGCAGACCGGCCGCGCGTAACGTTCGCAGAGGTGCACTGGTAATACTTCCAGCGGCCTTTCGCCGGCTGGCGGTGTATCATCCGATAATGGCAGGTATCGCACATAATCAGGCCGGTAAACGCGCGCACGGTTTCCGCTTTTGACCGGCGGTGCATGGTTTCCCGGCGTCGGCGCAGCTCGGCGATGACCTGTTCGGCCAGTTCGCCCGTGTAGACTGCCGGCGCTTTGCCGCGATAGACTTCCGTGCCTTCCGGCACCGGCTGCGTCTCGTCATAAGCCCAGGTAGACATCGCCTGACCATCGGCTTTCGTCTGCGGACTGCCCTGCCAGGTGGCGACGCCCCAGAAATACGGGCGGTGAATCAGATGATAATACCAGCAGACTGGATACGGTTTGCCGTTTTTGCCGTGACCAAATTGCTCGAAGAGTTCGCGTTCAATGTCGCGCCATCCAACACCCTTCAACAGCAGCGCTGCGGCATCCTGAAAGAGCGCCGTCTTCGTTTCATCCAGTGCCAGGCCGATAACTTCGCCGTCTTCGTTTTTGACGGCGCGATGCGAATACAGTACCTGACCGTTGACCATAAAGCCTTTTCTGGCTTTGTCATGCTTTGCGGCCAGTGATTTCTTGCGGAAGGCTTCCATCGGCGAAACGACCATGATACTGCCAACGGCCATTTTGTAGCGGAAGTCTTCGGTCGTCATGAATCCGCCGTCCTCTTCCAGATAAATTTTCATGCCGGAGGTGATGGTGTTTTCAACGACATAATTGATGAGTGTGCTGCTGCGTCCGAGCCTGTCGAAGCTGTATGCCCAGAGCACATCGAAGCTCTTTTCGTACCACATGCGCCGCAGGTCACGATAGGCGGTAATGCCGGCCCGGTCGTAATCCTCGAACATCGTCACCAGGTCCGACTCACTGCGTGAATAACCGGGCACCGTGAGCGTGGCGACGACCGTCGCGCCGTGCCGCTCGGCCCATGTCCGGCCCGACTCATCCTGAAAGGGCAGCGAGATTTTGTCGTCTTCGGCCTGCACTTTCGACGAGACCGCTTTCCAGATAACCACCCGCATAAGACACCTGTTCTAATTCGAGCCGTTAAAAAACCCGGCGCTGGCCGGGCGAATTTTCTGCGCGCGCAGAATTTTTCAGGTCACCCTTCTGGTCAGTCACAGGCGGCCCAGAGCGGCTGAATGACGTTTTTTAATCCACGCAAATCGAAGTTGGCCTGGACAGGTGAAGCACTGAATGGCGTAAATCCAAACACGAGCGTACTGGCTGTTTCCATACGCCTTATCAAGCCTTCACCGTCCGGAAAAAAGACAGCCTCGCCATCAGTTGATTCATGCATTCTTATTTCATAAGCCTTATCGTCATCGAAGCGCAGTCTCACAGTCGGGCTGTCGTTGTAGTCTTCATCTATCTCAACCGCAAACTGCGAATCCACATTAATATAAGCTTCTAGTTTCTTTTCTTTGCAACGTAGTACAAGCGTCGGTACTTCAACGTCGAGCCATGTTTGCACACTGTTGTCAGAATCCAGGAGCAACACGACAGTCGGGCTATCGTCGAACGCTGATGTGTCTTCACTGACCCGCCATTTTCCATAGACCGTTGACTGCACATTACCTGCACCAGCAACGGTAGGAAGCGGCGTATAACCGGCCAGGTTTGATGAGGTGGCAATCAGAGCGATAAGACCGACGAGAATGATAACCAGGACAGCAATTAAGCCATAATAGAGTGGTGAGCGGCCTTTGCTCTGCGCCGGCTTGCTTTTCGGCTTCGCAGCGGGCGGGGCTGATTCATCAGCCATACGTGCTTTGATGCGTTGGATATATGTTTGTTTATCTGGCAATGTAGATGTTTCGAGCAGGGCAATCGCGGCGGTGTACTCTTTGCGTTCGAGCAGGACTTTAAGCTGTGCTTTGAGGTTGGATGACATACCATCCCTGAGAATACTTATCGAACGTTACTAAGTATTATTGGCTAATAAACGAGATTTCAAACCAAATCTTTACGTTGTTCGATTGTCATAATCAGCACATCTGTGCTAATCTGTTAAGACGTTGTTACTTTTTTTAACCAGTTTCCAGGTGAAGTATGGACAGGCTCAGGCCGGAAGAACAGTTCTTAATTGCCAGGTATCGAGCGATGGCCGCTCAGGAGCGTGAATTAGTGCTGGCTCAACTATCGGATGATTCGCGCGCCAAGACCATCATGGCATCGCGCAAATCGCCGCGACGATATGCCGATAATAAACGCCGTTCATCTGGCGACAATTCCTGAACGGTCAGATACTCATGTGGAGTATCCACCAGACCGAGCAAATAATCGGTCGTTACTTCGAGCGCACTGGCAAGTTTAACCACTATATCCGGTGTCGGCTCAACTTTGCCGTTCTCGTATCGATATATTTGCATGCTGGCAACATCACTCGCACGGCCTAAATCTTCCTGCGACATCTGCCGTGAGTCACGGACTTCCTTCAGTCTATCACCTCGAAATACCCGGTTGCGCGTTGCCATATTGCTTCATGTCCACCTTAAGACGCCCATTCCAGTATCATCATAAATGACAATAGTCTATTGACGCAATAGACTACAGAGTATATACTATATGATATAGATGCCTTTTGGCCTTTTTTTACCAATTTTCTATACTCATTAGTCTAGAGAAATCCTATACCATATGGTATTTGTCAGCTCCTTTGAGCGGAAACGCGGACATCTGTCCGAGCTGGCCGCCAGAAAAAATGTGACCGTCATCGACCTGATTAAGCAGGCGCTGGAAGAAGCCGGCTCAATCAATGGCGCGGCGCTGCTACTCAATGTGGTTCCGAATACGGTGCGGTTTCACATGAAAAAGGCCGGGCTGTCGATGAAAGCAGTTGTCACGGTGCAATTCGAAACGGCAGGTGAAAAATGACGATTGAGCAGCTCGACGCATTGTTTCCGAACCGGCGCGATGAGTGCCAGCGTATCGGCGTTGACCCGGCCCGCCATTTCATCCCGGCGGCCTGCCTGTTCTCGATGACCGATGCGCAGAAAGACGGCCTGTTTCCGAACCGGAAGCCCGCCATGACCTCGATGTTTCAGCGTGCGGTGGCTGTTGTGACTGCGAAGGAGCCGGCCTCATGAACGGCTTCGGTCTGGTCAATCGCTGGTCACGCGCCTGGCATAAGTTGAAGCGCATCCCCTGCCCGGAATGCCAGCGGCCAATCCCTCTGACCCGCCCTGTGCGTGACCTGCACCTGCTGCGCTGCTGCGGCTGGAAGCGTACCACCTGGCGCGTGAAGGCCGTCCGTCCGGCAAAGTCGGACCCTCTCGCTGTGTTTGTTTAAATCAGTCCAGAAAGGACGATAGCACCATGAAGGTCACGGAATTTTCGATTAACCGCGAAGCGAACATCAGCATCGGCAATTACAGCAGCACAAAGTTTTATGCCGGCGCGAAGGCCACGCTGGAAGAAGGTGACAACCCGGCCGAATGCCTGGCGAAGCTGTCGCGGGATGTCAGCGGCCATCTGGCCGCGCAGGTGCGTGCAATGCCGGGATTCAACGGCGAATACTGGATTAACAACGTCCTGCCGGTGGCTGAAATTCCGGCCGCTGTGCCCGCGCCGGCCGCGCCGGAAGAAATCGAATTTGAAGATGACGACTTCGAAGACGATGGTGACGATGACGGGTCCGACGAAGACGAAAAACTTCAGGACATCACCTTCTAATTCAACCCGGCCGAATTGAACGCAGGGGCATGGCGTGCCGTGCCCCTCTACGGAGACAACTCGATGAGCAAGTTAGAGGCAAACATTTTCGGCTATTCAACCAGCGGCTTCGAAATTCCGCAGTTGATTGTGCGCGCGGATACGCCGGAAGAGCTGGCCGGACTTCTGCGCGGTCTTGCTGCGAATGGGATTACGGTCAACAAGCCGGACCCGTCCGAAGTGAGCGGCGAAAAGACCGAAACCATTACCTGCATCGTGAAGCGGATGCACGTCGGCAAAGACAACCGCGAGACGCCGGTCATCGATATGTATCCATCCTGGCAGGGTGAATACGGCCAGTTTCGTTTCGTCGGCCTGTATCTGAACACGCCGGAACAAATCGCGGAATTCGAAGGCTTCGCCGGCATTCGTGTCGCTGATATTCCGGTCTATGAGTCACAGGCACCGCTTCAGCGCAACGCCAATCGCAAACACCGCTGCGAAATTGCCTGCACGCCGTTCATCGCCCGCAAACTACCAGATGGTGAAAAGGTCATCGACGGCAAATCACAGACGGTCTGGAAGTTTGCCGGATATGCGCCGCTGGAAGGTGCCAGCGCGCCGCAGACGACCGGCCAGAACGGGAACGGCCAGCACAACAGCGATGGCAAGCAGAACGGTAACAGCGACTTCAAAGCGCCGTCCTGGTGGAATCCAGTCCTGAAAATCGCCATTCCGAAGTACTACAACGGCGTTCAGCAGCACGCGACGAATTCGGTCAAGAAGATGCTGGCCGAAGGCACCCTCACGAACGCGATGAAAACCGATGAAGTCCTCGCCGTGCTCGAAGGCCGTCGTGAAGGTGAAGAAGCCGAACAACCGCCCGCGACGGACTATTCGGACATTCCCTTTTAACCATGCGCACCGCCGCTAAACGTGACGCCAATGAAGGGCCGATTAAAGAGGCGTTGAAAGCAGCAGGGGCCAGCGTCACGCCCCTGTCTGCGGCCGGTGTGCCGGATTTGCTCGTCGGTTTTCGCGGCGAGACGTTCTTGATGGAAGTCAAAGACGGCCGCAACGACCTGACCGAAGACCAGCAGAACTGGCACGCCGACTGGCGCGGCCGGCAGGTCTGGATAGTTCGAACTGTTGAAGAAGCCTTATTTGCCATTGGAGTTATCGAATGACCGAAGTTTTGATGCCTGAAAAACAGAAGCTGACTCCGGCTGAAATGCTGGCACATATTCGCCAGATGCGCGAGAACGACCAGGACTATGTGCAGGAAGCTATCGCCGCCGGTCAGGATACCTCTGACGACATCGACGAGCGGCGTTTCTTTCTCGGCGACCTGGGTGGCCTGATTGAGAAGGATTACGACACGGATACCTTCGGTGACTGGGCACGCTCGATTAAGGTGCCGAAAAACACGGCATATGAATACCGCGATGTGGCCGCGTTTTATGAAAATTCCGCGCGCGCGGGAATTCGCGAACAAATGCCGGCCATCGGCTACACGCATATGCGGATTGCGATGAAGACTGGCAATCTGACGGAAGCTCTGTCCTTCCTGGAAGAGTGCGCGGCAGATAGCTGGAGCACCGACCGCGCGGCCGTCGAAATGTCGAAACGTCTGACCGGCAAAGAGCCGCCGAAGACGCTGCTGGATTTGACGACGACCAGTTACGAAATCGACCCGGCGCGCCGCACGGTCACGCTGCGGCTACCAGCGCATGTCGATATTGAAGACCTGAAAAAAAGCCATCAGGAACGCCGGCTCGTCCGGTTCGTGCTGAAGGAAAGCAAAGCGTAATGCGTAAACCCTACCGGCCCATGTCGAAGACCGAAAAGCGCGCGGCGGTTCGCCAGATGTCGAAGTGTGTTCAGCCTTCCGGCCTGCTGATGGGTATGGGCCTGCGCAATCGTTACGCGATTTATCTGCGGCGGGCGAAGTATGCGCGCGCAGATGTGAAAAACAAGCGCCTGCTGATAACGCAGCGCGGCCGGTGGGCTATCGAAAGTTTTCAGAGTGGAAGGATTTAAGCATGTCACCGAACTGGACGAGCGTACCGCTCGAAAACACTGACAACATCAAAGTCCCTTTTTTCGAGGATGCCAGGACCGATTTCGCGCCGAACTATGCATCGGACAAAAAACTGTCGGCCGCGATTTCTGAGGCAACGGCTGAATTCGGCAAGCTGAGCGCGACGGTGCTGGAATTCCAGCGGCGGCTCTTCACCGTCAATAACCAGCGGCGGCACGGCTATTTTATCCGTTTTTCCCTTCAAGGCCGCATCGGACTGATTCGTGTGGCCGGTCTGCCGATGCGCAACGAGACGCCTCAGAAAGAAGAGCGCGTGCGTGTTCAGTGTCTTCTAAACGTCCGTGACTGGCTGAAGACGGCAGTCACGTTGCAGGTGTTTTCGCCGGATACATCGCCGTTGATTCCGTATCTGCTCATGCCTGGCGGCGATGGTCAGCAGACCGTCGCGGAATACATCCTGAAGCTCGATCGGCTGCCGGAACTGGCTGCGCCGAAGCCCAGCAACGTGGTTGATGGCGTCATTGAGCCGGTGTAGGAGCGCATGACCATGCCCACCAGAGAAGCTCTGAACGCCATCATGCCGGCGGATTATGTCACGCCGGAACAGTATTTCCGGCGCGCTGCGCAGGCCGAACGGGAGTGCGCGAATCCCAGTGAATGGGTAGCAGCGTTTTTGGACCGCCTGGCAGACAACTGCGCGAAGCGGGCCGCTGAACTCGAAGTCATTGAAGACGATTACGTGCCGTTCTAAGGAGCGAGGACGATGGATGACGAGCTGGAATTTCCGCTGATTGTGCAGGCGCTCGAAAACTCGATTAACACACTGGAAGTGTACCGGCGGATTCTGCTCGAACACAATGCGGACGGCAGGACGCTGAATGCCGATGCGGACCTGGCCTATGTCCTCTTCCGGGTCAACCTGCTCTGGCAACTTACACCGCTGCCGGAACCGCTCGTCTTTCGGCACCGCCGCGATGGCAAAGTGCTGCAAATCAGTTTCGACATGCTCGTTTTTGATGACATTGTAAAAGAGAGTAAGTGAGTTGAATCATGCAGGCACCAAGCGAAAAACACCTTGAAGATTATATCGCTGAGATGGGAATGCCGGAAATTTATAGTCCGGTCCCAACTTTTGACGTTCTCATTGGCAGGCAGGTGCAATTACCGGAGGGCGTGATTGACCTCCTGTACACGAATGAAAGCAGCATAAGCGTTGTTGAACTCAAAAAGGCCGCACTGGATGATTCAGCGTTGCGTCAGGTGCTACGCTACCAATCGCAGCTCACCAGTATATGGGAATTCTATACCGATACACGCCCACCTGTAAATTCTGACCCTGTGTTTCCCTATGGTGCATCACCGATTCGAGCGGCGCTAATCGGTTATAGCATTGACCGTCACACGCTGCTGGCCTGCCATGCGGTCGGTATTGATGTCTGGTTGTATCGGTATGCGGAAAGCGACACCGAATACTGGTACGACTTTGACTGGCAGTGCCAGAGCTTGATTGACCCGAACTGCATCTATGAAATGACCCATTTGAAGCAGGCGATGCTAAAGATTTACCTCAGTCGTCTGGCTGAAGCAGGCAAAGACATCACCGCTCTGAACATCAGAGGCGGTCACAATGAATAAGAAAGGCAGCAAAAACACGATTATTCGCGCGCCGCATGATACGGAAAACCCGTATTTCATGATTGCACGCGATACCGCCCAGGACCGGAGCCTCTCATACGAAGCGCGTGGATTGCTGGCTTATTTACTAAGCAAGCCCGCTGACTGGAAAATCATTGTTGCCGACATCGAGACCAAACACTGCGGGCGTGACAAAGCACGGAACATGATTAAAGAGCTGGTGGCAGCGGGATACATGACCGCGCCAACGCGCGTTCAGAATGAGTTTGGTCATTGGTCCTGGACGCCTTACCAGCTCTTCGAGACACCGCAACCGACGACTGAAAAACCGAATTCGGATGAGCCGTCTTCGGTCCAACCGAATTCGGATAACACGTCTTCTTACAAAGAACAGAGTTTACAAAGTACAGATTCACAAAATACAGAAGAACAAAACTCTGCGCCTGCTGTGCAGGACGCGGATAAGCCTGCTTCAAAGAGAAAAGCTAATCCGCTCTTTGATGTCATCGCCGAACATCTCTTCAACGCAAAACCCGGCGATAAGGAAGCGGTCGATAAAGTCGGCGGTCGCGCTGGCAAGGTCTACAGCTTCATCAAAAACCGTCCGTGCGGCACGACGGAAGGCTTCGCCCTCTTCCTGACCTGGTATGCCCGCGTTCATAGTGACCTTGCCCTGCCGAAAGCCGATGACAAATTCGCCAGCGCATGGCTCGAATTTGAAGCCAGCGCCGATGCGAAAGCTCTGAACACACCTGCGCCCGTAGAAACGCCGCCAGCGGCCACCGGTGCGATTTCCGTCCCGGTCTACACGCCGCCGCTTCTGCTGTCCGGTGAATACAAAGCACCGGACTGGATGCGGTCAGCGATGGACGCCGCAGCCGCCGCCGGTGACGACCCGCTCGATGCCGCTTTACAGGCCATGCTCAAACGCAAAGAAGACGCCGATGAAGCTCGAAAGGTGAAGAGATGAATCACGCTAAGCAGGACTCCGGTAAACGGCAGGCGGTCGTGCGGCTGCTGCCAAAACCGGATGTCATGGAAATCTGGAAGGCGACCAACGCGCAGGAATCAGAGCGCGTCATCATCGGCGCGATTCTGCACGATGGGCCGGTGTATTTCAGCGTCGCAGCCGACCTGCAACCGGGCGATTTTGGCGGCCTGCACTACGCCATGATTTACCGCGCCATGCAGCAGATTGCGCAGCGCGGCGATGAGATTGACGCCGTGATGGTGGCTGATGAAATCCAGAAGCCGGATTATAAGGCCGTGCACGGGTCGGTCACGCTGGAAAGCCTGCTCGGTCTGCTGCGCGAACCACCGCGCACGTCGCTGCTCGAAACACACGTCAAACGCATCCGTGATACCGCGCTGCGCGTGCGTCTGCTTCAAGCCGCCGATGAAATTCGTGCCAGCGCGCTGGATAAATCGCTCAGCGTTGATGCCATCGTGACCGCGACCGATGACCTGATTGATACCGCCACCGAGCGCACCTATCAGAGTGCCAGCGATATGGTGAGCATCGCGACCGGCTTTTACAACCAGGTCGATGCCGCCGCGAAGAGCGGCCGCCCGCTCGTCCTGAAGACGGGCTTTATGCCGCTTGACGAGTACATCGGCGGTCTGGCCGAAGGTGAATTGAGCATTCTGGCCGGCGGTCCCGGCAAAGGCAAGTCCACCGTCATGCTGTCGATTGTGCTGTCGAAGCTGATTGAGAAAAAACGCGTCGCGCTGTTTTCGCTCGAAATGTCGCAGTTCGAAGTGTGCCAGAAGCTGGTCACGATGCTGACCGGCATTCCGGCCCTGGCGTTTCGGAAGGCGGACCTGACACCTAACCAGATGGCGCAGTTCGCCGGTGCAATTGGCAGCGTGGCCGATTTCCCGCTCGATGTTATCGACGACTGGCCGCAGATGACGCCCGGCCAGTTTGTGCGCCGCGCGCGGCAGTTGATGCGCCGCCAGGACATCGATTTGTTCGTGATAGACGGTCTGTGGCTGATGGCTCCTGATGAGCCACATAAAGACCGCCATATCGAAGTCAGCCGCATCACAAAGGCACTGCTGGCCTTTATCAAGACCGTTCGTAAGCCGCTGCTGGTCATGCACCAGTTAACGCAGGATTTGAACAAACGCGCCGATAAAACGCCGACGATTTACGACCTGGCCGAATCGGCCGCCGTACAGCGCGATGCTCAGTTGATTCTCGGCCTGCATCGCGTGTCCTATGCCGGCCAGAAGTACGAAGCCTCGCAGTGCTGGATATTAAAAGACCGCGCCGGCGGCCGCGCCGGTGGGATGGCAACGCTGTTTTTCGATGGTGCTTTCCAGACCTACTATGCCGCCGATGGCCGCGTAAGCCTGGAGGAATCCAATGCCTGACATGAATGCCTGGTGGCAGGAAACCCGCGCGGATTATTTGAGCCAGTTGAAGGTGAAGCTGGTCGAAGTGAACGCGCACGACAGCGGCCGGTTAGTCGCGTCCGGCACCGGCAATTTTATGACGCAGACCTATGCCCGCCTGCTGCGCGCGAAGGAACTGCCGGCGGCGAAAGACCTGACGGCCCTGATTTGCGACGCCCTGGACGTGCTGAACTACGAAGTGCCGGAAGGCATGGTCAATCTGCCGGAAGGCATCTTTGTCCTGTATCGCGGCGAAATCAAATGCTTCATTGACTGCTTCTCGCGCTCAATTCGGCTTTGCCATCGTGATTACGGCCGGCAGTTCGTGCTGTATGTGCGACATCTCAATCTGGCGGACTGCTACCGGCCGCAGCGCGACGACGAGCCGCTGGCTGAGTATGACCGCGCCTGGCTGGCAGGCTGGACGCGGTTTATCGAACTGGCCGACAGCTATGCAGAGTACGCCGCGTCGCAGCGGGTGATTGAGATGTTTGAAAGGGTGGCCTCGAAATGAGACGCTTTTGTCCGAATTTTACCCGTGACTCTAAATTTTACACCTGCGGCGAGGCGCTCGCCGCAACGGTCCTGGGCGAAATCCGTAACAACGCCGCCGTGATGAAGACCGTTCGGCTTTGCTGTCCGAAATGCGGCTGGACGCAGGATGAGTATGAAATCGAAGACGTGCCCGGCAAACAGTCGGCCGAGCGCGACCGGGAACTGCGGAATGCCCAGCAGCGCCGGCATTATCAGCGGCTGCGTACAGGAAAGGTGGCGCGGTCATGATGGATTATCAGGCGTTCCTTGAAAGCAAAAAACCACGCGTGCGGGATGTCGGTCGAATCGTCGCGCCGGATGAGCTGAACGCGGTGCTGTTTCCGCTTCAGAAGTACTGTGCGGCTTTCGGTATCCAGAAGGGTCGGGCCGCCATCTTTGCCGATACGGGCCTCGGCAAAACTTTCATGCAGCTTGAATTCGGGCGGCTGATTGGCAAGCGTGGGCTGATTATCGCGCCGCTTCAGGTGGCCCGCCAGACCGTCAAAGAAGCGGCGAAACTTCTCACCTACGTTCACTTCACGACGAGCAGCAGTGACCTGCGCGATGGCATCAACATCACGAACTATGAGAACGCGCACCGATTCAACCCGGCTGACTTTGACTTCGTTATCCTGGATGAGTCCAGCATCCTGAAGGCGCTCGACAGCAAATCGCGTATCAACCTGACGGCTCAATGGCGCGATACCCCGTACAAGCTCGCCACCAGCGCGACGCCTGCGCCGAACGATTTGAAAGAAATCGTGAACCATGCCGAATGGCTCGGCATCATGTCGCGCAAAGAGGTGTTCGCCACCTTCTTCATCAACGACTCCGGCGACGAGTTGAAGACCCGTCTCAAGCGCCATGCCGTGAAGGATTTCTACCGCTGGATGGCCGGCTGGGCGATTGCGGTTAAACGGCCAAGTGACCTCGGATTCAGCGATGAAGGCTACGAGCTGCCCGGACTGGATTATCACGAACATCCGGTCGTTTCAAACTACCGGCCGGCCGGGATGCTCGTCCATGTGAAACTGTCCGGCGTGACTGACCGGGCAAAGGTCCAGCGGGCCACCATGCCGCTGCGCTGCGCGACGACCGCCGAGATTGTCCAGAGCAATCAGGAACAGTGGATTATCTGGCATCACCTCAACGATGAGGGCTATGCACTGCAAAAGCTGATTCCCGACGCGGTGCTGGTCGAAGGCAAACAATCGGCGGAACAGAAGACCGAAAGTTTCGAGCGGTTCATCGCCGGTGATGCGCGGGTGCTAATTACCAAGCCGAGTATCGCGGGCTTCGGTCTCAATCTCCAGCATTCGTGGAACCAGTGCTGGGCCGGCATCAACGACAGTTTCGAGGAGCTGTATCAGGCGATTCGCCGCCAGTATCGCTTCGGCCAGACGCAGCGTGTCCAGTGCCATCTGGTCTATGCGGACGTGCAGGAAGCGGTGCTGGAGAATATCCAGCGCAAGGAACGCGACGCCGAAGACATGAGCCGCCAGCTCGTGGACGCCATCCGTGAATACAACGTGCCGCAGCTTCAGCTTCAGTCCGGCGACGATTATCTGACCGATGAAGCCACCGGCGATAACTGGACCCTGAAGCTCGGTGACAGCGTGGAGCGGCTGGCCGAACTGCCGGACGATTCCATCCACCTGTCCGTATTCAGCCCGCCATTCATCAATCGGTATGCCTATACCGCCAGCGAACGCGACCTCGGCAACTGCATGACGCCGCAGCAGTTCATGCGGCACAGCATGTATGTCGTCCGCCAGCTTTATCGCGTCATGATGCCCGGACGCAACGTTTGCGTCCATCTCCAGCAGGTGCGAACGACGAAGCGCGATACCGGCGAAGTCGGCCTGATTGACTTCCGGGGCATGACCATTCGCTCGTTCCAGCGGGCCGGCTTCGTCTACTACAGCGATTTCACCATCGACAAAAGCGCGCAAATCCAGGCGAAGCGCAAGCATCACGTTTCGCTGCTGTACAAAACCAAAGACAAGGACAGCAGCAAGTCGGGCAGCGCGCTGGCGGATTATCTGCTGGTCTTTAAAAAGCCGGGGGATAACCCGTTCCCGGTTAAAAACGAGAAACTCCCGAAGCACATCTGGAACGAGTGGGCGAAACCGGTCTGGTATGGCATCGACGAAACCGATGTACTGCCCACGCAGATGGCATCGGAAAACGACGATGAGATGCATCTCTGTCCGTTGCAGTTGCCGGTTATCTGGCGCTGCGTGGAGCTGTGGTGCAATCCCGGCGAGACCGTGCTGGACCCGTTCAATGGCGTCGGCTCCACCGGCTACGAAGCCGTGCGGCGCGGGCGCAAGTACATCGGCGTCGAGCTGAAACCCTCGTACTGGAAAACCTCCATCATCAACCTTCAGGAAGCAGACCTGCTGGCCCGCCAGAAAGATTTGTTCGAATACGCAGGAATCGAGGTTGAGATATGACCGAGCCGGAGCGCATTCTGGACCTTAGCACGCTCATTCGCAAAGGTGACGTGCTGGTGCTGCATACGGGCAACACGTATATCGCGGGCGGCGAACCGAGTAATCCGAGCGAACACCTTCGCCGCCACCGTGCAGGCCTGAAGAATCCGTACCGTTACTCGCTCTGGCTCATGGGCTGGCTGGTCAGTGTGCTGATGGAAACCTGCTGGATACCCGTTTCGCTGAACGCGGTCGTGCAGGTTGAACGTGAAGGCAAGGTGATATGGGACACAAAGGGCGGCAGAAGTGGACAGATGGAGTTGATATGACCACGTTAATCATGAGTGAAAACCGGCCTCAGCAAATCGCCGATGGTATCAAGAAGCTCACGGTTCGCCCGAAGAAAGACGGGGACCGTCTGGTGCCGCACTCGCGTACAGGCAGCGGATTCGCTGTTACGGACGGCAAAGGCTACACCCGCTGGCAGGTGGAAAAGCTGTACGGCATCAAGCCGAAGCGCACGCATCCGGTCTGCCTGGTGGATAGGCAGGGCAAAGTCGTCACGGATTATCACGACATTCTCTACACGCTCACGCTTTACGACGACATCGTTTATGAACTGACGATGAAGCAGGCCCGCGATGTGATGCTTAACGCGAACAACGAGTACAGACTGCTTCGCGTCAAATTGCTCGACATCAAAGCGTATGACGTGCGCCAGATGAATGGAGCCGAAGCAGCGGCTGAGGGCTTCGGCGGGCCAGATGGCGATGGCGTCGTTGGTTACTGGGAATGGTGGTGTAAAACCTATGACCCGGTTGTTTTGAAGGACAAAGCAGTCATCGAGCATCATGCCGCATATAACGCGGGTCACTGCTCATGGGAGCAGTACTACGTGCTGCTGGAAGGCCGAGTCTTTAATCGTCCCGACAAACTTTATGAAGGCTGGCAGCTTCAGTTCGAAAGGTATCTCAATGGCGATGGATAGGTCGAAATATCCAGAGAACTGGGAGGAAATCTCCCGGCAGATTCGCTTCGAGCGGGCCGCTGGCAAATGCGAACAGTGCGGCGTGGCGCATGGTGCTGAGATTATTCGGGAGCCAGGCACTGACCGCTTCTGGTATCACGACCTCCAGATGCTGATGGATTCCGGCCTGGTCAGGGATGCGTCCGGCAGTCTCGTGAACTACTACGAACTGCCTGAGGATTTCGTTGATTGGAAGGTGACGCGCGTCATCCTGACTGTGCATCACATCGGCGTTCCAAAGGACGACGGTTCGCCCGGTTCCCCGCATGACAAAATGGACTGCCGGGACCAGAACTTAATTGCCCTCTGCCAGCGGTGTCATCTGCTGGCCGATATGCCAGAGCATGTGAAGGCATCGAAGAAAACGAGGACCAGAAATAAGCACGATGCGATAAAAGCAAACGGGCAAAAAGCGATGTTTGGGGGACTTCATGAAACCGGCAACTGAACGTATGGTGCTGTCTGTTGAGCCGCTGCCGGAATCGGCACACGCGCTGGCGCTCGAAGATGAGCTGCGGACCCTGCGCCAGCAGTACATGGACCTCGCTGCGTCCCATGCCGATTTGCAGGACGCTGCAAAGCCTTTTTTCAGGCACTACCGCGACCTCGCACATAAGCATGAGGACCACATTATTTTAAGCATTCGTGGCGTCAAACGGGTGATTCGGGCCGGAGACGTGAAACGTCTGGGGAGGCTTTTAAATGGTCACCGTGACTGACGGATTTTGTGGGGCCGGGGGAAGCAGCACAGGCGCTCGGAACGCGGGGGCCGAGGTTCGCATGGCGATTAACCACTGGAGTCTCGCCATCGAAACGCATAACACGAATCACCCGGAGACGGACAACGCCGTTCGTGGCAACGATGCGAAACAACACGCAGGCCACCGCTGCTACCGAACCTATGTCCACCATCACTGCCGGAGCCATCCAGCATGTGCTGATTGAACCGGCTGACCTGTCGCCGGAGGACATTGAAGCACTGCTGATGGAAAGCCGTTTTCGTATGCTCGAACCGAAGGAACTGAAACTCGGCATGTCATTCCCGAACCGCTATGTCGTTCTGGGCAGCAAGCGTGACCAGGTGCGACAGATTGGTAATGCGGTTTGCTGTAACGTCGCTGAATGGATTGTGAGTAGATGTATGGAGTCGCTGTCATGACCAATATGAACGAATCGCGTCAGTGCATTGATTGCAGCGAGACAAAGCCGCTGAGTGAATTCCCCCGCAACGGCAAAGGACACCGGAGCCGCTGTAAACCCTGTTATTCCGCCTACGTTTACGCCGCCCGACAGAACGGTATGCTGGGGGCAGGTCGCACCCCCGGACGAGGCAAAGCGATTGTTCTGCCGGACAGTCACACCGGACAGCCCAAACTGGAGCCGCGCCCCGTCCCGCAGATCGTAGTGCTGATTGACCGGACAAACGGGCAGTACGTGATGTGCAGTGTGGTCAGCGAAAAAGCGATCACCAACGAAGCGACAGTGGAATACATCGCCCGGTTTTATGCGCAGCTCGGCTATCGCGTGGTCGATGGCGTTGAAGCGCATTGCGTCCAGCAGACAGCAGCAGCGGGGGACTGACATGGTTATTCGACAACTCTCCTTATTCGAAGCGAACCGCGCCAGTATGCGCGATGCCATTGACCTGAGCATTGCCAGTCTGAACGCCTACGGCGAACGCTACCGGCACTGGTGCATTGCCTACAGCGGCGGCAAAGACAGCAGTGCAACGGTCTCGTTCACACACTGGGCAATCCGCAGCGGCTTCGTTAAAGCACCCGAAAAGCTGTTCGTCCTGTACGCCGATACCCGGCAGGAGCTAACGCCACTGTGGACAACCGCCGACCGGTTCCTGACCGATCTGCGTTCGCAGGGTGTGGATGCCCGCATGGTTAAGCCGGAACTGGATAACCGGTTCTATGTATATATGTTCGGGCGCGGCGTGCCACCTCCCTCCAACACCTTCCGCTGGTGTACCGAACAGCTTAAGGTCGAGCCGATGGAGGATGAACTGGAACGGGTTCGCGCCGAAACCGGCGAAAAGTTGCTCCAGCTAACCGGCGTTCGCAAAGGCGAATCAGCGGCACGCGATGCCCGGATTGCTATCTCATGCAGCACAAAAGATGGTGAATGTGGGCAGGGCTGGTTTCAGGCGAGACCTTCCACCCATGTGGCTGACACGCTTGCCCCGCTGCTGCACTGGCGGCAGTGCTTTATCTGGGACTGGCTGTATGAAGCGTGGAGTGATGTCTACGTCCGGCGCGTCCTCGATTTCGAAACCGGTCAGGGACACGGCTATGACTACATCGGCGATATTGCAGTGGCGTATGGCAGCGACGATGGACGAACCGGCTGCATCGGCTGCAACCTCGCCAGCCGGGATGTCGCACTCGAAAACATCATCAAGAACCCGACCTGGGCGCATCTCGCGCCGCTGCTCGAAATTAAGCCGCTCTTCCGGGAGCTGAAGAAACCGAAGTGGCGGCTGCGTAAAGCATCGCCGGAGCATCGCAAAGATGGCTCCTACGTCAAAAACGGTCAGCGTCTGGGACCCTTGACAATGGCTGGCAGGGCGTTCGGATTGGAGCGCATTCTGGACATTCAGCGCCGGGCGCGGGTCGATCTCATCAACCCGGTAGAAGAAGCCCGCATTCGTGAGATGTGGGTGCAGGGAGTTTATCCGCAGGGATGGGAAGGTGGCGAAGCCAACCCCAACCATGTCATCGGGGATATGCCGCTCGACCGGATCGCGGTCATCGGTGACAGCGAACTGGTTATCCATCACAGGATGCTCTAACCATGCTGAACCTGATTAATCGCAGTCCGCATGACGTGGTGAAACGCATTGGCGCGGACGCTTACCGCACATCCTGCGGTCTGCTGACTTCAACACGCAGCCGCCATCATCCACGCCATGCGCGAGCGCATGGGGCGAAGTGGGCGATGGATAACAACTGCTTCACCGGATATGACCCGCACCAGATTATCTCGGCGTTGCGGGCCTTCGCCGGTATTCCGAATTGCCTGTTCTTCGTCGCGCCGGACGTTTGGAGCGATGCGGCATCAACGCTGCTGTTGTTCCGCGCATGGCTTGGCACTATCCAGCGATATGGCTATCCGGTGGCGTTCGTGGCGCAGGATGGAATTGAGCAAACGGCGATACCCTGGGACAGCTTCACAACGCTGTTTATTGGCGGCTCGAATGAATTCAAGTATTCGACTGTCTGCCGGGATGTTTGCCTGGAAGCGAAGCGCCGGGGCAAGTGGATACATCATGGACGCGTCAACAGCATCCGTCGTATCCGCTACAGCAAAGATGTACTGCTCTGCGACAGCTTCGATGGCACGCACTATACCAGAGACCTTTCGGACCTTCACAGGCATGTGGCGGAACAGCAGGTCAGCTATCGCAAAGTGATTGCCTGATTTTCTGCGCGCGCAGAATTTTCGTCGGAAAAAATCGCGGTTTTCAAATCGGATAGAGTGTTTACAGGTGATACACCCATGTAGACATATTCGTAAACACTCTATTTAAGGAAGGCAGTATGACCGCTCAATCTGGATTTGCCAATGGAAACCCAAACGTGATTCTCGATGCCGGGAATTCACTGGTGAAGGTGTTGACCGATGCCGCTATCGGCAAGCCGCAGTTCTTTATGCCGCACGCGCTGGTCGAAACGGACGAAGCCAGCTATTCGCGCCTGGCGGACATGTACGGCTCATCCTCAGGCCATTATGAATTTCTGAAGTGGGACGGCCGCTATTTCGTGACGAGTGACGCCGCGCTCGGTGCTGGCGATGTCACGCCGGTGCAGGGCCGGAACAAATACCGCCGCGATTACTACGGCGTCCTGCTTGCCAGCGCGCTGCTGCATCTGTTTCGCGGCGATGTGCCGGACTGCATCAACGTCTTCGCCGGGTATCCGCCGGGTGATTATGAACAGGTGCACCTGTTGCAGAAGGCCATTCTGGGCACCTGGTCGATTGACAATCTCGGCCGGAAAGTGCGCTTTCGCGTCGAATACAGCAGCGTCTTTGACGAAGTGGTCGGCGGCGCGATGAATGTCGTGCTGGCTCCCGATGGTGTGCGGTATAAGGACCATCCGATTGCCGAAGACGGTCCGACGATTGTCTGTGACCTGGGCGGCGGCACGTTCGATATGCTGCGCCTGAATCGGAACGGCACGCCGGACTACAGTCGGATTGTCAGCCGCCGTGTTGGTGTCAACGATGCCATCGAGAGCTTCGTCAAAGTCTTCAATCGCAAGCATAAGGCCGTACTTGAAGATGCCGAAAACGGCCTGCCGGTTGAACGGGTGCATGAATGCTTCCGTGACCCGGAACACCGCGTCCGTCTGGCCGGCCGTGAATACCTGGACTGCAAAGACATTTACCGGCAGGCCACGCAGCGCGTATTAAACGCGGTGGCCGATGCCTACCGCGAAGCCTCCGGCGGCTCCATCAACTACAACTACTGCCTGCTGACGGGCGGCGGGTCCGGCCTGCTGTATCAGGAGATGGCGCAGGATGTCTTCGGCCGCTTTGAAAAGTCGAAGGCGCTGTTTCTGGCCGACAAACGCGAAGAAATTCACATGGCGAACGTGCGCGGCGCGAAGAAGCTGGTCAAAACGTTGATTGCCGCGACGAGCAGCAAACGGAGCCGGTGAGATGTCGCGCCCTGGTGCCCGTGACGAACGTAAAGACCCGGCCGACAAATCGCGCGCGTTTTCGTTTCGCCTGCATCCTGACCTGCCGGACGAAAAGCAGGCCATCGCGCTCATTGAAAAAGCCGTCCGACGACCGGGCGGTTTGCGCCGCTGGATTGTCGAACTGCTCGTCGACCGCGAAGGTCTGCCGCCGGTGGCCGAATCGCTGCCACCGACGACCGCCGAACGCATTCTCGGCAAGCTGGACAAAATCATGGACCGGCTGCGCTCTGGCATCGTCGCGCGCAGTTCGACCGACGCTGAGCCAGAAGCATCCGACAACCCGGCGCTGGACGATGGCTTCCTGTCATCGCTGGACCGTTTTCTCGATGTCGGCATGAGTGCCGAACCGGATGAGTTTGACGAATAGAGGATAACCATGCCGCGCCAGATGCATCTCAAATTTCGACCGCCGGTAAAAGCGCGCACACGCGGGCTGCCTGTGACGATGCAGCTTGCCCGCACATGGGTGAGTGAACGTGTGCTGTGCGGCGGCTGGTCAGACAGGCGGCGCGATGCGCTGCTGCCCGTTATCCAGTCGATGCAGTATGACGATGCGCTGCTGTGCGACCGCTGGCGGCTCGAATTTCTGTGGCTGAATGAAGGCTATTCGCATTACCGGCTGTACTGGTATGGCGACCGGCGGCATGTCTTCGGCGTGGCCGATGTGCGCTCGGATTCGGCTGGGTCGGACCTGAGCCGCGCCAGACAGCTTCCGTTTGTTCAGCAGTATCTCGCGTCGTATCTGGTGGCGTTCGGCTGGCAGGCTGAACGGGTTGACCTGCGGCGCGCTGCGGCACTGACGCCGCTCGATGCGGAAACGGCGCGGCAATACCGCCTGTTCACCATCAATCTCGACCGTGAAGCGGCATTCGCAAAGGCCCGCGCGGCGCGTGAAGAGCGCGATTTGCAGGCGCGGTTACGTTCGTATCTATCCAGTTCACCGGCGGTTGCCATCGCCTGAAAGGACATTGACCATGACAGAGTACAACCTGAATAAACCCGCGCATCTGGTGGCCGCGCAGGTCATTCGCGCCATTGAAGCTCTCGGACCCGTTCAGTTCGGTCCGCAGTCAACCCAGTGCGTTGAACAGGTTGTCCAGCAGTATCAGGATAAGCTGCTGGAAGAGAGCCAGCGAACGGCGGCTGCACAGCTCGAAGCGCGGAAGCTGGCCGGCAAAATCGACGATATGCAGCATGACTTCGGCGTGATTGCGTTCTGCGGCCTGAACATGAGCAAAGACGATAAAGAGTCATTCCGGTCCGAGGACAGCATCCCGGCACTGCAAACGCTCGAACAGGTAAGGGACGAAGTGAATCAGCTAAAGGCTGAGACGAAAGCCCGCGAAACGCGCTTCGTTCGCCATCTGGACGCGCTGTCGAAGTTCCTGCGTGACCTGATGACGCGCAGCCGCGCCCGTTACGGCAACGGCGTCAACAATATCATCGTTGAACTGATGCACGAAGACGGCGGTGATACGCAGCTCGCGACGGTGATGAATCCCGGCACGGACTGGTATCACCAGACGACCGACCAGATTCTTGAGAAGCTGGCCCATGCGAAAATCTCAGAAGGCATCGCCGCCTACCTGCTCGATGTCAGTCGGATAGAGGTCCGCGTCATGATGGAAGACAAGTTCGGCGCGAACTGGCGCGATATTGCCGAAATCGAGGACACGAAATGAACCGAAGCAAATACCAACAAAAGACACTCGAAACGGGCCAGAAGGCGTTAGCGAAGCGCGAACTGGAAATTCTGAAATTGATAGCGGCCGGCTTTGAAAATCGGCGTATTGCGCAGACGCTCGACCTGTCCGTGCAAACCGTTCGTAATCACACCAATCGGATTTACGAAAAGCTCGGCATTCCGAACGAACCCGGCATCTATCAGCGCGTCCGAGCGGTTCTTCTGTTTCTGGAAGAGTGCTGAATATTCTGCGCGCGCAGAATTTTGAGAGGTCCATCATGTTTGCATTTGGTCATCCCGACGATATGCCGGATACGAAGGGCGATGGCTTCGAGTCAGAAGAGGAGGCCATCGCCGCTGCCCAGGCGCATTATGACGCTGCGCCCTGGGACGGCCTGCTGGCGGTATGGATTGAAGGCGCGATGCATTTTGAGTGCATGGTGTATGAAGGCCGGGTTTACCGGCCGGAATATTGAGGTGATGCATGAAGTCAGAAACAGAACGCGCGCATGAGGAATATCAGACAGTTAGCGCGCGGCTTAAAGCGGCGGGTTATATCGTCACGGATAGTTTATCGCTGGAATGGGAGTATGGCGTAATTAGCCATTTTGTTCTATTCACCGACTCTCAGGCAATAAAACCTATCAATCGAGGTTGCTTTGACCGGAAGTTACGACGGATCGGCTTGCACTGTGATGCACCGTTATACTGGCGCTGGAGTCTCAGATATGCAGGCTTTGATGACTATTTGCCCTTTATGCGTATGCTACATGACCGTCAGCAAAACGCTTATTCAGTAAACGTCATCCAGCCAGTCACTTCCAGCAAATGACATTCTGCCAGCACCCGCCGCAAGCGGGTGTTTTCATACCTGTTTCAAACGGATGGCTTTAGAAAATCTGTGCTATATTTCACCCCAAATAGCACAGGTGAACGATGGCCGGACCAGAAGACGTGCGAGAGCTGGAATACTACGAGGATGTTGACCCGCCACCGGCCGATGTGCGGCTGCTGGATGAAGATACCGCCGTGTTCCTGCCAGCCGGTGAAACGGATGAAGATGAAATCCCCTGGTGAGCTAATGCGTCTGCCAGAAGTCGATGCCGTTCAGCATCCAACCGACGACCAGCCCGGACCACTGCTGCCAGTTTGACCCATCTGGATTCCACGCCGAATATGGCGCATGATTGGCAATCCCGGCCGCCTGGCACGCCGCGAACATGGCGCGCACCTCTGGCAGCGTCGGCACCGCGCTTTCCTGATACGCATCATCATTCGCCACGTCGCAGCGGCCGCGCGCTTTAATCAGGTTCGCCACCGCCGTCCCGGTCTTTTCAGGTTCTTTTGCATTCCGACTGACATACATTTGCCAGGCAATCTGGACGCGATTGACAATCGAGGCATGTTCCTTCGCGGGTTTGAAATCGAGGCCATAGCTGACAATCACCGGCACGCCGGCATCGGTGAACGGCTTAATCATCTCTTCCATCTGCTTCTGCGTGAAATTCTGCCCGTCGTCGATGACGCCACCACGCGCGCCGTATTCGGTGATGAACTTCTTCGCCATGGCATAATACTGTGGCAGCGGCAAATCTTCATACGCGCGATTCAGCGTATCCGCCCACCAGTCCATGCCGTAGGACTGGATATGCTTCGGGATGCCGTTGTTTTCGGCCGGGTTGACCTGAATCAGCACACCGTTCCAGATGCCCATCCCGGCCAGAAAGGTGATGATTTCCTTCTTCTGGCTGATGGTTTTCGCGCTCGTATGCCCGCCATGATGCGTCACATACGGAGCCATCAGGCCGCTCAGCTTCCCGTCCTTATAGACCGCCGGCTTCGCGCCGGTGAACCCGGCCGGGAAACTGGCTTCGGCCTTTGCCACTTCGCTCAGCAGTTTGTCGATTGCGCTGCGCACCTCGTTAAATTGTAGGGGCATGGTAATCCTTTCATTGAAGCTCAGCGACTGATGATTTAGCCGGCCGTCTCGACCGGTGCAGGTGTGAAATCGACATAATATTGTTTGCCGATTTCATAGAAACTGGCGACTTCCGGTTTGACGTTCAGCTCGATTTTGCCGGACGGCGTATACGACCAGAACTTTTTGTTTTCTTCGGTATCGCCATACACCGGCTGAAGCTCGATACGGACAGTCTGCTCACGGCTGTGTTGATTGGCATATTCGGTCTTTGAAACAACAAAGAACTTTGCACGTAGCATGATGATTCTCCTCAATTCAGTAAATGGCAAATATCGCGGGTGCCCCGAGGACACCCGCTGAGGTCGAGAGGTATGAGGTTACAGGTCGTTCGGGCCGAGTGATTTCGTCGGCGGATAATGCGTCCGATTCACGCCTTCAGCCGAAAGTGACCGGGCCGATTCAGTAGGTGTCCTGTCCCGACTGCGGTCAGATACATCCTGGCGTACCACGTCCGTCACCGCTTTCGCCTTCTTCAACCACGATTCCAGCGTCTGCCAGATTTCATGGCCCATAAAAGCCCCGGCCGCGACAAAGACACTGTTCAGCACAAGCAGGAACGCCGGCGTCGCATTGTCAAAAACCCCGAACGGCGCATCCACAAACAGATTAATCCCGCCGGCCTGCACGGCGTAAAACGCGCCGATGAACACGGCCACAATCAACGCAGCATTCCGAGCCTGCACAGACTCGGTAAACTGGCTCACAATGCCGTAAAGGATGGGCTTGATGCTCTTTTCGACGGACACCGCGTAGGCGATGCCAGCAGCTTGCCAGAGCGCGAGAACGCCGAGCGCCCAGGTCAATGTCGCACCAATGCTTTCGACCGGCGAAGTGGTCGTCGTGGTGGTGGTCGTCACCGTATCAACGGCCGGTTCAGTAGTCGGTTCCTGAGTCGCGGCCGGCGTGTCCGGCGCAGGTGTTTCCTGCGCGAACGCGGACGGCAGGACAAACAAAAACGCCGCCAGAATCAGCAGCGCCAGATGAAAAATGAGATTCAACCGCTTACTCTTCACGATAGTCTCCTTCAGTTCGATTGGACTGCAATTTACGAATCAGCGCATCCTGACGCTGGATAACCGCGTCTTTGCGCACATTCTCAGCTTTGAGTGTGGTCACCATATCGCGCAGGGTTTTCTCTTCGGCCGCGTTCAGGCCGCCGAGACCGGACCGGGAAAGCATCTCCCGGCAGTTTTCGCTTTCCGCTTCTGCCCGCGCCAGTCGTTCCATCAACAGCCAGCGTTCTTTTGTCTGTTCAGTGATGTCCTCCTGTAATTCATCCAGCCGCTCGCGTTCTTCGTCGGCCCGCACCTGTTCCCGCTCCAGCGACTGGCGAATAATCTCGGCATCTTTATCACGCCGTTTAAGCACCTGCCAGATGCCATTGGCACCGATAGCCGCAATGATGATTGCGCACACCCGTATAAAGGTTTCCGGGTCTTTTTGGATAAGCTCAACGGCCCAGTCAGGCATACAACCGCCTCAGAAATCGGTGAAAAACGATGCATCGTCCGGCCTCAACAGGGCTTTGCACTTCTTGCCGCTCAAGCTGAAATCGGAGCCGGACGCCAGGCTGATATTGCCGACGGTCACGGTTTCATGTTTGATGGCGATGGTTTTGCCACTGGCCGCAAACAGGTACAGCGGCGGCTGGTAGCCCGACACCATGAAGTCCGGGTCGAATTCGATGCGGTCTAAATCGTCACTGCTGCCGGTTTCGGTCGTCACGATGACCATCGACTGCGCCACCGTCAGCACGCCAGCGACGATGGCAACGGTGACTGCTTCCTTCATGGCGAAGCCGCCGGTCCAGATAACCCCTTTTGCCATGCCTCATCCTTTCAAAATGGGAACGGGTCCACCGGGCCGTTGCGCCTTGGAATGACCGTTGGTGTGACCGTCACAACCGGAACAACGATGACGGTCGGGCGCGGCCGCCGCGTCGGATAAGCTGGCCGCGCGCAGGCCACCGCCGGACGGCACTGTGCAACCGTCATGGATGCCACAAACAGCAAGACCGCCAGTGCGAATAACACGGCCGCTTTTTTCATGCTGGAAAACTCCTGATTAAGCTATGCCATGACCTGATTAAGGTCGAGAAACGTGAGCAGCATCTGAAACGCTGAGGATGACGCGTTTTTCCCGGTGACCGTGAAAACGATATAGTAGTTACCGGCACTCGGCACGGTGATGTCGTAGGTCAACACCAGATTGAACTGCGAACTGGCGCTGTACAAATCCAGGCCCGTCTGCAACGTCTGAACCAGCGTGCCGCTTGCATCCGTAAAGGTCACATCGACGATGGCCGAGTTATTGGCTTTCGCGTAAACCACGCGCAGGCGATAGGTACCAGCATTCAGCCTGACCGGAAATTGAAGTTTGTCGCCGTTGGCCGTTGTCGTCCTGTTTAACAGGATATTCATCACGGCGCTGGTGTTGACGAACGTCGTAATCGCAGCGCCGGCCGTGACTTCGGCAAAAAATGCCGGGATGGCGATATACGTGTTCTCCACCAGAAGCGGACTGCCGTTTTTCAAGAATTCGGCCGCAACGACCGTCGCATACGCCGTATCGCCGTCGTTGCGCACCTCCAGCCGGCCGTTGTCCTGCGTCTTGAGCAGAATGTCACGGATACGGATTTTACGATAGACAGTCGCCAGAATTTGATTGACGCTCTGGATGAACCACATCGGCAACGCTCACAATCTCAGCGACTGAGCAAGCTGGAAGGCCATCATGGTTATCTGACACTGCCAGCCGGACGAACTGCCGTTGCGCGTGACCACCTGCCCGCGCAGCTCCATCAGCCCACCCTGAACACTGATGTTCGAGACCGTATCGGTCGCCGGAATCCCGGTCGCGTTATACCGGTCATTTTCGACGATGAGACTGCCATTCAGGTACAGCTTCACAATCCCGCCCGTGCCGTTTTTCTGCCCGGTGATGGTCAGGTTATAGACACCAGGGGCCAGATAGAAATACTGCACCCATTCGTCATACTGCTGAGCCGCATTCTGAAAGGAATACATGCAGAAGGGATAGGAGGCCGAGGCCGCCAGAATGCTGATAGCATTCCCGCGCACGACCGTGCTGTTATGGTGCCAGAGCGTCACCGCGTAGGGCAGCAGCGCATCCATCCCCTGCGCCACACCTGGAAACATACCCGGATTCATTTAGAAGTTCCCTCCCAGGCTGAAGACGTTGAAGCTCTCCGCGTTATGTGTCGAGCCGTCAATCGTCCAGCCGCCCGGCAGTACCAGGACCGCCGCGCCGTTAAAGAACAGCTCACGGCTCCAGGTCGCCAGCGAGGTCGATGGCGTGATGGCATCGACCAGAATTTCACGCCACAGGCGGCGGGTGGTGCCATTATTCAACCACAGACGAATCACGCCGGCGGTGGTCGTGCCGGCCGCGTTGATACGAATGGAATCGACCCGCGAACCGTTCGAGCCGGCGGTGAAGCAGGTCACATACGTGCCGGTTGTGCCATCGCGGTTCGTATTGGCCGCACTCAGCAGCGCATGGCTGGCATTAGGCGTTGCAGCAAACGCCGGAACAGCACTCATAGAACTCTCCTATCTGAAGGCGATAAAGTCATAAAACGACGCGGGAATATGCCGCGCATCGCGCAGCACGGTGCCATCATGAAAGCCAATAAACAGCGTGTCGTCTTTCAGAACCATATCGCCCTTCGTGGCCGTAACGAGATTGGTGCCGGATTTCAGGTTGATGGTGTAGCCGCTGCCGGCCCGCAGAATAATCATCGTCTGGTAATTGGCGATGGTGCTGGTGAAGTTTGTGCCGAGCACGACCTGCGTCACATCGTCAATCGCGCCGGTCTCCGGTACGAGTTCGGCATACCCCTGTTGGATAGTCACAACGCCGGCCGCGATGCTGTACGGCTGCGGCTTTTCGATGCTCAGCGAACTAAGCTCCCAGATGCCCGGATTGCCTAACATTTATGCCACCCTTCCCTGTCCTAAAACGGTAAATTTGCCGAGGAGCTGCACCGGTCGACCGCTGTAAAACAAATCCCGGTTGGCGTCCAGCACGACCTCGCCGGTGATAGGATTCGGATTGCCGAGCGTCTCCTCCACTGAACCGCCGCCGCTGTCTGCATCGGTCATATCACCGAGGACACCGAGTTCGCCAAGCACTTCAAGGCCGCCGCTGGTCACGCCGAGTTCGCCATGATACAGAAGCTGGTGCTTCTCGCGCACGCGTTCCTGCCGCGTGATGACCGTCGGCCAGCCCAGGCGCGCCGGCATGTTCACCCACTGCCGCAAATCCCAGTCTGTCACCGGGTCAGCAATCAGTGTTTCCTGGTCGAAGTAGACGCGATAGACGCGGCTGGCAACGACTTCGGCGTCGAGCTTATCGTCCGCGTCCTGCACATCGTCCAGGTCGAGCGGGTCAAAGGCGCTTTTCGGTGTGCTGGCGACCGTCTGCGGCAGATTATCGAACGTCTTCAGGCCAACGATGCCGTAACAGTGCTCGTCGACCGACAGCAGCGCCTCGAACACCGCCATATCGAGATGCGTGTTCTCGTCCGTGCCGTTGAAGAGGTGATACCGGCCGTAGGCGTCCTTATAGAGAAGCTGGTTCAAATTGACTTTGAGGCTCGGTTCACCTTCATTTGCCAGCGGGTCTGAGCGAAACGTGACGATGTTCGGCGTAAGGACGAACTGCCGGTACGGGTCATTCGGATTGGCCGCGCGGGCATCCAGTTCAGCCTGAACCAGGTCATCCGGCACCGCGCCGAGAATGCGCAGTTTGCCATCGTAGCCCGGACCCACGTAGACCCGGCGACCGGCCTGCGGGACATAATTGGTATCACCGGCCCAGACCTTGAACGGTTGGCCCGTCGTCGCGTTATTGTTCAGGTCTTTCGAGGCCAGCCAGGAGGCCCAGTATTTGCCGATTTCATCGCAGTACAGCGTGCCGTCTGGTTTGCCCAGAATCGCCATGCGCGGCTTAACCGTTGCACGAATAACACGCCGGCGGCGCTGAATATCAAACAGTGGATTCGTCATTGGATTGACCTGCTTTGAAAATTCTGCGCGCGCAGAAATTTGCCGGCTTTACGTGCCTGCATTTGGACCGCACACCAGCGCATACAGGAGCGCGTTTTCATTGTCGTCGTAGTTATCGTCCTGGAATCTTAAAGGGATAGCATTTCCGGTGCCTTCATAGACCATCGCGTATTCGTGGTTCGCGTTGTACATCGGCGGCACCGCGACCGGCGAACTGTTGATGCGAAGACCGCGACTGTCCGGATAAAGTTCCGCTTCACCGATGGCTTCCCCGCTGTCATCCACTTCCCATTGATAGAACGCATCCCCTTTCAGGCGGCGACCGGGCTGGCCGGTGAACGGATTATCGCCCGTGCCGCGAATGGTGACCGGATTCCAGGTCATCGTCTGCGTCGTGCCAAGATAGAGATACTGGATGACGATTTTTTTGACGCCGGTGAAGGTGCCGGTGGCGGAACGCACCCATGCCCCGTTAAGGTCAGGCAGCTCAATACCTGAGCCGGGAATGTTTACATCGAGCGCGTCGACATAGGCGATAAAGTGGTTGACCACCGTTGCTCCGGCGATATTCGTTCCCGCTGTCTGCCGGACCGTGACGCTCGTAATGGTCTGGACCGTCGGAAACTCAATCTCCAGATAAATCCCGGTCACATCTTGAGCGAACGCCACAGCGGTCAACTGTGTAATGACCGTTCCGGTAATGCTGCCCCACACCGGCGATGGGAAAGTGACCCAGGCCGGAAGCGTGCTGCTGTTCAGGTCATAATTCCAGGCATCATTCGCAATTCTGGCGAAGCCCTTCACGAAGATGGCATAATTCTGGCCGTTCACTGTGATGAATGGCGTGTTCACGTTAGCCGGATTACGAAAGTTAATCGGCGGATTCTGGATGCGACAGCCGGGCGGGGCGTGCTGCTGACCGGCTTTATCGGCTTCGGCCGGTGCATACGGCAGCGACACACCGGCATAAGCACGGCCGCTGTACGGCGTCCGGCGAGCCGGAGTCTGGCTCAGATAATTGAGCGTTCCGGACGGCGCGATACCTGGATAGGCACCAAGCGGCGGTCTGGGCGGCAGCGCGGTTCTGACGACCGATGGCACCACCGCCACCAGAATCATCGCCAGGCCGCCCTTTGTTTCTCGGCGCAAGATGGCGCGAACCGGCCGCGTGCCGCGCTCGACATTATTCTTATAACTGACCGACTTCAGCAGCACACGGTCATCCGTCGTAAACGGAATCCCGTTCGGAATGTCGCTGGCCGGAACAATCAGCTTAAACCAGTAATGCTGGCCGGGCTGCGCCCAGCGGAAGCCATCGTCCAGGTCGACCGTGATTTCATCCGCGTCATTCAACCAGGCGTACAGGTTGCCGGTTCGCGCGCGGGCTTCCAGGGTGGCGTCTGCGTCGCTGGCATCCGCCGTCAAAAGCTGGCTCGGTTGTTCCTCAAAGTCAGCGCCTTCATCGAGCGCGACGGCCGGCGCGGTGCCGGTGAAACCGGTCGAAGATTTATCGGCCGTGCGATACGTGCGAAAGCCGACCAGAAGCTGCGCCAGTGAACCGAGATGCGCGTGTTTGTAACCGAAGACGGTCATACTGCCGGTGCCAATTTCCATAATCACATCGGCGGCATCGCGCGCGGTATCGTCCAGCATACACAGGTTGCGCTGCACTGTGATTTGACCGTCCGGCGCGAAAATCAACTGCGCGTTGATTTCCTTCGCCGTCGTGTTGCAGGCGTCCAGCAGATACGGCGATTCGATGTCCATATCGCCGCCATACCAGTCATTCGACAGAATGCCGCTCAGGTCGATGCAGACGAGCCGCGCGAGGGTCGAATAGCGGTTCATGATGTGCGCGATGACGCGCGCCGCATTTGGCAGGCGCATTTCATCCCAGGCGGCCGGCGGATTTTTGTCCAGCACGGCCACCGGCGAGAGCTTGCATTCGCCCATCAGCGCATTGAAGCCGGCCACTGTGAAGGTGCGCTGCTGGAGCGTGCCGTAAGTGGCATCGCCGCGCGTCTGGTTATCGTCCTGCCGCAGATAACCGACGAAGCTGATATTGAAGAAGGCCGGGTCGCCATCCCGGTAGCTTTCGAAGGTCACAATCGTGACGCGCGTCCGGTCGAGGATGTCTTCCACGCCTTCAAAATAATTCAGCGTCGCATTGACGCCGTTATCCCAGTCATTCGTGATGTCCGCGCCATCGTTGCCGAGATAAACGAAGTCCTCGTCATAGCGTGAGACGACGTAGATTTCGAAGACAAACGAACCGGTGACGCCGTTCGCGCTCGTGCATTCGACAATTGCCCAGTAATGACCTTCGGCGAGGGTGACTTCGACTTCACGTGTGTCGTAAGTGACACCATCGATTTCCCACGCCCAGGCTTCCTCATCGTCGATGCTGTCGCCTTCTTCCGGCGCGATGGCGGTCGGCGAAAAGGTGAATGTCGCTTCACCGCTGACCGGCTCTTTAACATAACTGGACGAGAGACCTTGAATCAGCGGCGCGAGTTTTTCAAACGGCAGATGGCCGTCGACCAGATTGACGGAGCGCAGGCGCTGTACGGCGTCATAGGTATCCAGCACGGATACATAATAGGACGTATTGAGCGCGATGCTCGATTCGTTGATGAAGAGCGTATCAGCGGTCGGCAGTTTGGTGATGCGTCCGCGCCAGAGCGGCCGTTTGAAATCGGCCAGTGTCGTGCCGGTGGTGATGAGCACGACCATATCGGGCCGGACATCGGTATATGCGCCGATGGTGACATTGGTATATTCGAAGTCGAAGGTCACGTCTTCCGCAGCGGCAAAGGCCGGCTGGCACTGGAAGACGACAACGAGCGGTGTCGCCAGAAGGTAATCGCGGCCTCTGTAGCCGCCGCCTTCAACATAATTCACCTGGTCGGGCGTTAACGTTGTATTGAAGCCCATCAGCTTGCCAGTCCTTGCAGCGTAAACGACCAGACGACATTGACATAATAATTGTAGGTTCGTGCCAGGACGCTCGTCTTCGGCATCGTCAGAATCGCGTTGTAGTTGTAATAGGTCGCGCCGGTCAGCCGCAGGCGCGCGGTCACGAGATTGGAGCGTTTACCCTGCAACGGCGTCGCAATCACCCACTCATACTGCGCCCAGGTCATCCACGTTGAAAGCCACGTCACCAGCTCATCACCGACATCATCGCGAACGGCGCTGACCTTCACGCGCTCGTCGCCAGTGTCGTAGGTGCCGACGCCCTGAATCGACGCGAACCGTTTACCGGACACGCTCTGACTTTCGATGACGACGTATCCGGCGGTATTGTTGAAGCCTGGCGCGATGGAATATTCTTGGACAGCCAAAATGCACCTCTAATTCACGAAGCCGAGCTGACCGAGCGTGGCAATCACCACCTGCTGCACGTTCGCCGGATTGTTCGCGCCGTTTATCGGAAAGCTCAGACTGCCGATGCTGTTGCTGTTCGAGTTGATATTCGTTGTACTGCCAGACTGGGCAGCGTAGTTCGTCTGCGGCGCGGTCATGCCGGCGGCCATTGCTGTGATGCCGGCCAGCGTCTGCTGCGCAATCTGGATTTCAGCCGCGCCCTGCTGCTGTTTGATTTGCAGGACGGAATTGGCAACATCGTCAGCATTTTTTATGTCACGGTCCCGGTTAATCGCGGCTTCGCGTTCGGCCCGTTCGCGGGCGATACCGGCATCCCGGCGCGCCAGTTCATAGGCGGTGCGGGCGTCAGCGTTCTGTTCCTGTAGGGCCTGAAACCGCTGCTGACGCGCGAAATCGAGTTCTCGGTCTTCCTTTGCACGGGCTTCGGCCTCGGCAATCTGCTTTTCGCTCTGACCTTCCTCGAAGGCTTTATTTTCAGCTTCCAGCCGGGCAACGACCTGCTCACGCACTTTCGCGGCTTCCAGAAAGTTGCGTTTGGACAGCAGTTCCTCTTCAGAAGAAATGCCTTCATCTCGAATCGCTTCGAGTTTGCGCTGGTGCTCACGCAGGTCGGCCGCTTCTTCGGCCTGGGCCTTAATCTGGTCTTCGAGGCGTGTCTGGTTAGCTTTGACGGAAAGTTGATCGATGTCACGGCCGAAATCGACTTCATTCGCTGCGAATTTGTCAGTCAGGTCGGTGAGCAGGTCATCGGCTTTGTCGGCGGCCTGCCGGGCAATATCGACGAGCTTATTGGAATAAGTCTCCGCCGCCTGGAGCCGTTTCTGAGCCGCCTGTTCCTGCTTGCGCTGCGCTTCTTCCTGCGCTTTCTCAGCTTCTTTCAGAGCTTTTTTGGCATCATCGCGTGCTTTGCTGGCCGCCAGTGCTGTCGAAGAAATGTAGTCCGATTCTTTGCCGAGTGCGCCGAGCTGGCCGTTCAATTTGGCAATCTGGTCGGCAACTTCCTCGGAGGTATCGCCGCTCGATTGCAGTACGGCAAGCTGCGCGGCGATGGACTCTTTCTCGTCCTCAATGGCCTGCAACCGGGCCTGATTCTGTTCGAACGACGCCTTATCCGCGCGATTGCGGGCATCGACCTCTCGACCGGCCGCCGCCGCCGATTCCAGCGTGGCTTTGGTCCGTTCCTCGGCCAGTCGCGCTTCGGCTTCAGCGGCATCATTCGCGGCGAATGCGCCTTCATCCAGCGCCTTTTGCCATTCTTTAGCACCGGCTTCCGCGTCGGCCAGTTTTTCATTCGACTCGGTAATCTGGTCACCGTATTTCGTCACGGCGCTGGCATTGAACGCGACGGTCACGCGGGCGGCAAGGTCACCCAGAAATCCGAACGATTGATTTTTGGCCGCCTGCAACTGCTCGAACGACTGACCCTGAAGGCCCTTGTTTTCGTCCAGCAATTTGTTCTGCGTCTCAATCGTCCTGTTGTACTCGTCGATTTTCTTCCGGGCTTCTTCGGTCGTTGTGCCGGAGCCAGCCGCTTCCAGCGCGCTGCGCCGCGCATCAAGTTCTTTTTCCAGCCGCGCGAGATTGTTTTGAATCTCATCGACTGCGCCCTTAACCGCTGCGCCCACCGCAATCACGACCGCCGTAATCGCCACCAGCGGAATCGCCACCGCCGCGAACGCCGCTGCCGAAGCCAGCAGACTCGGTGTGGCCTGACTGCTGGCCCCTGTCACGGCCGCCGTTGCCGCCGCCTGAGCATTGGCCGCCGCCGTTTGCGCCGCCGTCGCGGGCAGAAGCTTATCGGTAATCGCGCCGCCCACGCGCAAAATGTTGGCGATAGCGTCCGTGCCGATACCAATACCCGGAAGCCGCGTGGATGGGAGCGCGCGCAGTTCCTGACCAGCTCGCGTAATGCGACTGCCGAGCGATGCCCCTACATCCGTACCTGCCGCAAATGTGCTCGCCGCGCCGGCAATTTCCGTTTGCGAGGCTTTCATCGCCAGGAGTTCTTTTTGGAGTTCGGCCTGTGCCGCCCCTGCGTTTTTTGTTTCCTTTGCGACGTTGGCCCATTTAATGGCAAGCTGGTCAATGGCCTTCTGACGTTCGATTTCCTTCATCACGTCAGAAACGGATTTCGTCGCGGCGGCCTGAGCACGCGCGGCAGCGGCGGCTTTTTCAGCAGCAGCGGCCATCGCCTTTTCTGCTTCAGCCGCTTCACGCTCGGTATCCGCCGCCAGCAGATTTGTTTTCGCCAGGGCCTCCGTCTGAGCTTTGGCATCCTTGAGAGCCTGCGCGGTTGCCTCGGCTGCGGCCTGGTCGTAGGTAATGGCTAATTGAGCGCCGAGTTCAGCGTTGTCAGACAAAGCCATCTCCTCTCACAGAAAATCTCATGCGGGTATGCCGTCGAACTCGTCACCGTCTTCGGCCGGCGGTTTTTTGCCGCGCTGTGACCGCCAGCGGACAATCAGGTCATAAAACCAGAAATCGTTGCTGTAGTTCTCGTCTTCGAGCGCGATTTTCCGAATATCGGGCAGTTCACCGGGCCGGCCCATCATGACCCACCGCTTCCAGCAGCGGTCAATGAGCTTCAGTCCGTAATGGAGACGAGTGCCGGGCGGCAGTTCGTAGACCGGTTCCTCTTTTTGCCGCAGGAACTCAGCGGCGGCGTCCGCCAGTGGCATCACTTCTTTCTGGAACGTTTCCCACCACTGGCGGTAGAAGGGTTTTCGGTGCCGTCGTCATCCTCTGGCACCGGCATTTCGGATTGCAGGATTTCCGGCCCGGTCGGCAGGTCATCGCGCGTGTTTTCGTAGGTGGAATACAGCGCGTTGAGCATATCGGCGTGCGTCACCTGAACGAAGAGCTGCCAGCAGGCGATAATGCCATTTGCGGCATAGACTTCCTGACATTTCACCAGCGCCGGTACCCAGGCCGGCACCGGGTCAGCCCGGTCAATCCGGGTGATGAGCGGCAGCGAGATGATGAAAAAGTTATACAGGGACTGGTCGAACTCATCACCCTGTTCCGCCAGCCAGGCCAGCAGTTTTTCACGCTGGCCCTGATAGACGTACGGAATGTACGGGAGCATCCAAATCGTGAGATTCGGAACCGGCGTATATGATTTACTGAGCGTCTGGAGCGGGTGCATCGCGCTTGCTCCGTTTCATCACCGGCGCTTCTTCCGGCTCGATTTCGCTGAAGGTCAGCGGTTCCAGCGGCGCGGATTCAGCGGCTTCCGGCGTTACTTCCGGCTCCGGCGTGGTCAGTGCGGCTACCTCCGCTTTAAGCGCGTCAATCTTTTCGTGGAAGTTTTTGACCAGATGCGTATCCAGCACGACGAAATGCGTCCCTTCATCGTTCAGGCCCATCGTCTGCTCAACCGGACGTTTCACTTTCCGCCCGTCGAGTGTCAGTTCAGGCAGCACGCGCCGCCCGTCCTGGTAATATCCAATACGGTTATCCATCTTGCACCTCAATCAGCTAAGCTTCAGGAAAGGGGAGCGTTATACGGCCGGGCGGAACCGCGTCTGATAAACGATGATGAACATATCGCCGGCACTGCCTGCGGCCGCCAGTGTCACGATGCCGGTCGTGGTGCTGATAGAGGTCACGGCGATAGTCGCCCCGTTCTTCGTGACAATGTTCTGGGCCGCTCCGGTCGCGCCCGAATAAAACGGCAGATACGGAAGCTGGACGGCCGTCGCGCTGCCGTTGCCTTTAAAGGCCGTCACCGACAGCGGATATTTCGACCGGATTTTGATGAAGGTGTCGGTGTTTTCCAGCACCGTCAGGTCGGTGTCTTCGAAGAGATGCCCGGTAATGAGCCGGTCGGCCTCAGTCGGCACGAAGCCGTAAATTGTGGGATTCGGTGATTCGCCGCCATCCTGCTTGATGCCCGGTTTGGTCGATTTGTTGATGAGCACGTTCAGATAAATGTCGTTATCGAACCAGTAGGTGCCATCATCCATCAGCTTGCGGGTTGCACCCATCAGCATCCAGGGGGGCGTTTCGACCTCGCTGTTGTTATCCGCGATAACGGCCATATCGGACGCAATATTCACGTCGACCGGCGTGCGCTGGTTGGAGGCGTCGAAAACCTCATCTTCAACGCCGACTTCGAATGACCCTTCACCGTTGTCATCCACACCGATGTACATCTTGCCGCGCACTTTGTTGTCGCCTTTGTCGAAGGCAGAGGCGACGGTCTTCTGCGGATGCGTCAGTGTGCGCAGGCTCGGAATGCTGTGGGCGGACATAATCGTGTTATTGGCGATATTGTCCGCATCGGCTATCATGCCGACCGGATAGCCTTCGGGGTTGCGTTTCATGACCTGAAGCCGCCGCGCCATCGCGCGCCACCCGGCTCCCGCTGCTGCAACTACCATGATTAAGCTCCTTCTTAGGTTATGAGATGCCGGGTTATGACCTGCATTGGAAATCGCGCGCCGGCGTAAGTTCCCGCTTTTTCGCGCGTGAAACGCCGGGTTGCCGCACTGTCTTCAGGTATCATGGCCTGCTCAACCAGCGCCTCATCAAACGGTTCCAGCTCCAGTTGAGGCCGTGCGCCGAAGAACAGCAGCACTGGCAGCAGGCAATCGGCGGCGCGGGCCTGTTCAATCTCTTCGGCATCCATTCTTGTACCCGGTTCGATTGGCTCGACAAACAATTCGAGCATGTATTCGCGCGTTTCCTGAAGGGTATCGACCGCGATACGCTGAACGCGAAGCAAACGACCGCGCTTCACGATAAACACCGGCAGGTCATCGGTCGCAAATGAGCATTCGTCCTCACTGGCGGCGGCCTGCGGCGTCGGATTGCTCGTCGGCAGGATCATGAGCTTGCAGATGTCGATAATACGCTGCTGGATGGTCAACGGGTCGTTCATCGTAGACGAGTCCTTGCCCGGCGCTTCAGCGTGAAAATGCCGTCTCTGGTGAGTTCTTCTTCAATGCGGGCCTGATAACTGGCCTTCAGTTTTTGGAACCAGAACGTGACCTTATCGGTCGCCAGTTCCCATCCGTTCGAGCGGTGGAAATCGCGCTGGAAGCGGGCAGCGGCCGAGCGGGCCTGCGCCAGCGAACCGACGACCCACTGTGTATAACCAACCGAATTCGAGACTTCGAATTTGAACAGGGAACCGCTTACCTGGCCGATAAACATCTGCCAGCCGTCGCGCAGTTTGTAGGTGCGCTCGTAGGTGCTGTTCGGCGGTGGTGCTGGATAAAACTGAAGGTCCGTGAGCAGGTCCGGCGCAACTTCGGCCGCTTCCTGCTCGAACAGGCTGAACGCCCGCGTCTGAAAATTCGCTATCAGCTCAGCACCCTGACCGAGCGGTTCGGCGTTCACCTTCCAGGCCTGCTTGACGACAACCATACGCGCCTCACTGATACTGTTCAAGCCGCGAGAGATAGTCGTCCTCGTTCTCGCAGTCTGTATCGATGTTCAGGTCAATCGCACTCATACCGAGTGCCGGCCCGGCCATGCCGCACCGTTCTTCCCATTCGGCCCGCAGCGCGCGGATTTGCTGATGTTTCTGCGAGAGGCTTTTCGACTGACCATCGCTGCCTTCATTCGTTAGCGGCGCGGTTTTGGCATCCATCACGCGCAGGATATGCACGATAAGCGCGCAGTCGTCACTTCCGGCCTTATTGTCATAGAGCCACTGCATGAACTCATCGCTCACGTAGTACGGCGTGCAGTTGTCACCGGAAGTTTCGCGGATGTAGGTGATTTGCTCAGCGGTGAGCGTTGCCATCGGCTACTTCTTTTTCTTCGGCGCGGGCTGGCGTTCGACTTCGGCCGGCGGAATGACGGCGGCCTGCTCATCTGTCAGCGGTTCCGCCACTGATTCCGGCGTTTCCTGGCCGGCTGACGTGACCGGACCGTCTTCAGTTTGGCCGGTCATGACGCCATCTTCACCCACCTGGAAGCCTTCGACCGGCTCACTGCCGTCTGGCGGCGTTTCGTCTGAATTTTCTGCCGGCGCGGAATTTTCCGGCGTCACGAGCGCATTGAACGCGCGCAGGCGCTGGACGAACTGCTTGACGAATTTCGCCATCGCTTCGACCTGAATCGCGATGAGATATTCCGGGTCGCGATTGTGCTTCGGAATTTCAACGGCCGGAACGCCGGTGAGTTCGGCAATTTCGGTCATCGCTGCGTCCAGCTCTTTCAGGCTGGTATCCAGCAGCGCGGCTTTTGCGCCTTTGCTCGCCATAGATTGACCTTTCAAATCAAAAGACCGGGTTTATTACCCGGTCTCGATGTCGATGTGATTGAGCTGGTTTAGACCGCGAGCGGCGCGGTGTAACCCGTCGGAATGTCGTAGGTGGCATCGCTGACTTCCATTACGACCGCACCCACGCGGTTCATGATGCCGAAACCGGCATACCGAATGAACTTGCTGAGATGACGGTTGCCATCTACGTCCTGGAATTCCGGGAAGAGGCCCTGAAGCGCAGCGGCCGGATATTCGCGCATCCCGACAATCGGGTCAGCACCCTGTGCCACCGCGAAGAGGTAGTTATCCGGCAGGCGCTTCCATTCGACAATCCACATGTTGTCGGTCTTGCCGAGCACTTCATCACCGAAGCCCATATCCAGCGCGCCGGTCACGCGGTCCGTATTGGCACCGGGCGTAATGTCCGGGTCGTTGATTTCAACGAAGGTCGAAAGTGCCATCACAGCGGCTTTGACGTTCGTCGGAATGTAGGCCACATACGGCCCACTGTTCGACGGATGTTCGCTCAGTTCCGTATAGATGGTCGGAAACGGATTATTGCTGTTGTCGATAGCGTTTGCCTGGCCGAGATAATGGTCGTCGGTCGCGACCGCGCCGCCTTTGCGGACATAGGTCACCGTGTCACCATTCGCCAGCGGCTGAATGGTCAGGTTCCCATGATCATCATCCGGGTACGTCCAGGTCGTATTGGTGAAGATGGCGGCCAGAATATGGCGAGCCATCCAGTCGAGGTCCGCATTCTGGACCGTCAGCGTGTTACGATTCGCATCGGCCACCGTCATCAGGTTGCGGGTCACGCGGTTATCACCCCACGCGGTACCGCCGCCCTGAATCGGAAAGGCCACGTCATAATACCCGCTCGGCAGAACGGGCAGCGGATTGCCATGCTGGTCCAGCGGCTGAAGCGTCCCGGAGCCGGGAAGCTGGTAGCGCAGCGAATACTCGGTCGTCTTCTGAACGAGGATGCGGAGCATTTCATCCATCTGGCGCTGATATTCGGCAACCGATTGTTCAACGGCCGCCTGGACAATCGGCAGATTGTCCGCCACCGTTTCACGGAAGATGTCTTTCAGCGTGATGAAGCCGTAAGCAGTGCTGTTTGCCATGTTGTTTTATCTCCTGTGCTCGTCTGCCGAACCTAGTTCAGCAGCACGAGTTTGTCGGCGGACGTGGCATTCCAGCCCGGCACGATACGGCCAATGACGGTGGGCACCGTACCGGCGCTGTCAGCCAGCGTCGCATCGGTATCGCTCAGATAGACCGGCCCGTCGAACGCGATACCGGAAACAGAATCGCCCAGGTCCACAATCGCCTTACTGCCGCGCAGGGCAATCGTGCCCGTCATACCGACGGTCGGAACGCTGTCCAGCAGAATGCCGCCAATGTTGCCGACTTCGCCGGTGGTGGTGCCGTTGCCTTTTTCGAGTTTGCCGGTGGTGGTATTCAGCCGAAAATACTGGCCGGCTGTGCCTGCTTCGCCCATCGGCGCGGTCAGCAGAACTTCGTCACTGCCGCGCACCAGGCGGACTTTCGTTGCGTCGATGGTCAGATTTGCCATCGGGTTTGCTCCTTTTTAGAAACCGCGTTTCATCTGGCGTGCCAGACCGCGCCGGGCGTCTTCTTTCACTTTCGCGTCTGGCTCAGGCGTCTTGCCGCCGTGATTGGATGGGCTGCCCGGCGATGTACTGCCGAACAGATAGGCTTTTTTCTTCTTCAGGTCGGAAATGAGCGTCTCAACGGCTTTGGCGTCAATCACGCCTTCCGCGTTCATCACTTTGGCGACACTCTCGGCGAAATCGCTGCGCAGGATGCGAACCACATCGGCCGGGTCATGTGCGCCCTTAGCGGCGGCGATGATGGCCGTGTCGAGCCGTTCCTGTTTGCGCTGGTCTCGTTCTTTCTGAAGCTCTTGTTCGAGCTTTTCGCGGCTCGCTTTCTCTGTTTCAGCCGCTTTCTTCAGCTTATCGGCTTCGGAGAGCGCGGCTTCGTCCGCTTTGCGCTGTTTTTCGAGGAGGCCCTTCAGTTCATCGCGCGATGTGACGCCCAGAGTTTCCAGCAGTTCTTTTTCGCGTGCCTCACGGTCACGGTCCAGCCGCTGTTTAATCTGGTAATCCACTTCCGCCTGAGTCAGCTTCGCATCCGTCGTTGTTTGCTGCTTCCCACCTTTATCCGGTGCGGTGTCCGTTGTTTTGGATGCCTCTTCGGTGGTCGTCTGTGTGGTCGTGTCATCAGCCACGTTGATTTACCTTTCCAGGCTTAACCGCGCCTGTCGCGTCATGGTCGAACAAATAAAAACGCGCCCGTTTGAGCGCGTGTTGTTCACAGAGTGATGGGTGTTACGTCAATCCGAATGGAAAATATCCGTTGTCGGATTTGTCGGTGTGGACCGAAGGTAATACCGCTGGAGAGACCGTCAGGCCGGCCGGGTCAGGCGGCCGGTATTCAGAAATCGGCTTCGCCATGTCCATCAGGACAAGCTGCGTGGCCGTGAAGTTGGTGGTACCGCCGCTGCCTGTCTCAACAATACGCTCATACCACCAGTCGGACGGCTTATTCGATGCCGAAGCCAGGATATGAGAGTTTTCCATATCCATGCGGTTGAAGTCGGCGGCGAACTGCTCGAACGTCTGACCATCGAAGCGGGTGCTGACCTGCGATTTTGCAACGCGATGCACGCCGAGAATGCCATGCGGATATACGAACCGCTGCTGGCAGGACGCCCAGACGATGCCATGCGAGCTGTTGCACTCGCCGGCCATCAGCCCGGTCACGTTGCCCGCCTGCCGAATCAGGTCCACCATCGCGCGCGAGACAGCACTGATGCCGCCGTTGCCGTGACAGTGCAGGACGAGCGGCTTGCCGTCCAGATGCAGCAACGCTTCGAGCAGCAGCACAAAGGTACTGTGTTCGATTTCTTCCGGCAGAATGAGCACGCTGTGCCGGTCCAGAAGTTGAATTTGAGTATCGTCCATCAGGCAGAACCCTTTGCATCTTCCCATGCGCTGCCATTGTTGACCAGTAACACGGCCTTACCGTCAGGAGGCTGTGTGTCAACGATATGACCGTAGTAGTCGTAATGGTTGCCTGTTTCTTCAGTGAAGGCAGACATCGCATCTTCAGGCGTGTCATAGCTGCCGTGAAAAGCCCGCCATCCGAGATTGTCGTAAGGGTTATCACCCGAAAAAAGAAACAGCAAATAACGTTTCATTTAAGCTCCTGCCCATGCGGTTGCACAATCGATACCTTTTGGCCTGGCATCCTGCCACTCGTGCGGGCAATTCAAATGCTGTGGCGAGGGATACTGGTTCACGACATCCTGCGTCACCAGTCCCATCGCTTTCAGCCGCGTACAGGTGATACAGACCGGCGGCGGGCCGACGAACAAGAACTTTGAGTTGATATTGTTCTGCTGCCGGAACCGTGACTGAGCCAGTTGCCTTGTCGTCGCGGCCGTGTTGAGCGCGATTTGCTGCGCTTTATAGGCATCTCGCCGTTTTGCCCACGCTTCGAGGCGGCTGATGTAATAATTCCGGTTGCCCTTGGGATTGGCTTCAAAGAGCCGCTGCACCTGATTGCGCAGTTCGCGGTTATAGGTCTGGGCGATACTGCGCGCGTCGTTCTCACTCATGCGGAAGAGGTCGAGCGCATCACCACCGACCGGCGCGCGGGCAGACTGATTGCAGCCATAGCGGGCAAGCTCTTGCTGGATACTGCGCTGCCATTCCACAGCGCGCTGTTGCAGCAGACGGTCAGCGAGCGCGTTGATGTCGTCCTGCTGCATGCTGTAGAGAAGGGTGATAGTGCTGACGAGATTGGTTGCCATAGTCCGTCAAAAGCCGTTTTCTTCCATACAATAATAGAAAGGAATCTCGGCTGGATACTCACGGTCACACATAGCGGCAATATCGCCGGCCGTCCACAGTGCACCATCGGACCAGCGTTCGCAGTCAGACGAGCGGCCGTAGGTCCGGCAGAAGGCATAGACGCGCAGATGCAGCACGTCGACCGGAACGGTTACCGGATGCACAATCAGGCCGCCGGTACAGCGTAGCGGCACGTCCTCAGCAGGCCACGAAGCAAAGTCAGCGCACGGTGCTGTTTCCATCAGGATCTGCCGCTGATGCAGATAACGCTGATGCAGGCCGGTGCAAACCAGTGCCAGGAAGACGATAAAAGCAGCGAGGCCGATTAAACCGCGCGTGGTCCAGTCGGTTTCCGGCATATCGTCACGTTTCCGTTTCTCACTCATCGCGGAAGCCTCCAGCCAATCCAGATGCCGATGACCAGTGCACCGGCGATCAGCAGCGCGACGACAACCAGAATCGACACAATCAGGCGGTTGAATTCATTCTCCGGGTCACGCATGTCATTCCCTGTGCAGGTGATTGTCGAGATAGAAACGTTCTACTGGTGTCGCGCCGGCATCGAGAGGGTCAAACTGCCTCTGATACAGAATGGCTGTGTATTTACCAGCTTCTTCAGCAGCGGGCAGTCGTATGACGCGCGCATCCAGCGCCGCATTCAGCCGCTCGACTTCTTCGCGCGCTTCCCGCCACTTATCCCACCAGTACGCGGCCACCATTGCCAGCAGGATGACCAGAACCGCCAGAACATACAGCGTCACAAAGAGAATATGTGTCATGATGGCCTCACGAAGAAATCTGCGCATCCGGCCGCAATATGCAGTTCATGAACAGTGACACCTTTCATCAACTCGGACCAGCGTTGCTGAGCCGCCTGGATGTGTTCAACCGGAATGACTGCCACAGTCTCAACCTGGGCGTCTTCCTGGCCTCTATCACCGTCGTCTCCGAGCGTCTCGTCCTCTTCGATTTCTTCAAATTCCTTCGGTATCATCCTGCCCTCCAACTAAACGAGACCATTCTTCGTCACTTAGCACGGTCAACTGCTGCTGGCCGCGTAAGGTGATACCCTGGCTGAACTGAATGAACTGCTGCACGTGCGCGACGACGCTCTCACGCCGTTCTTTCGGCAGTGTCGCAATCACGACTTCCGGCGATTCAGCGGCCGGGTTGGCTGCTGCTTTGAGCGACTGCATCACTGCGCGCTGACCGGCCTGCGAGATATTCCGCGCCTTCGAGAGCGCCTGCTGGACGAGAATTAAACGGTCAGGCGTTAGCGAAGGCAGGTGCCTGCGTACTGGCTTCTTCGCCATCGGTCCCGTCCTCGGTGGTATCGTCAGGATTGTCTTCATCGGTCTGGTCGTCTTCGCCAAAAGCGGCGTTTGCCAGGCCGCGTACTGCGGCGGCTTCCCGCCCGCTGGCGGCCTCTTCAACCTGGTCTATTTGCTCGTCGCTGTAGCCGAGGTCACTCAGCACCAGCCGCATCGCAGGTGAATCAGCAGCCTGAAGGACCAGATTGAGCTTCGTCTGTTTATCGACCTCATCCGGGAACACCGGCCGTTCTTTAATCGTGAAGTCGAGGTCGCCAGCATCGTAACTGTTGATGTCGAAGGCTTCAAACCCGCGATACCGGCCGATGCCACCAATCGTGACGGCCATCTGAATCGCTGCGACGGTGGCCGCGTCGTAATTGCCCTGCGTTTCGATAATGCGGTCGCTGGCGTCGGTATAAAGCTGACGCACGGCCACGCCGGACACATCACCGCTGCGCTCACGAATCCGCTGGATAGCAAGCTGCGGCATGTCTTTTTCGACCTCGCCAATCAGCTTATCCAGCGTGGCGATACTGCCGGGCACATCAATCGGCAGGACGAGCGGCGTGAACGTCGTGCCTTCTGGAAACTTGATGACGCCCATCTCATCGCGCTCTTCAGTGGGCACCTTCGGTTTGGCTGAGCCAGTTGGCAGCGTCTGGAATTTGCCGGATGCCGCCCAGGGCGGTGCCATATTCTTCCGAATGGCGTCGTGAATGGTGCTGGCTAAATCGTTCATCTCGTCAATCTTCGACAGCGATGTTTTGAACGACGTGGCCGCGAAGGTCACATCGCCGCTGGCTTCTTTATGCGGTGCCAGCCGGACCGGCACAAAGCCGTATTCGTTGTTCCAACCGTCAACGAGCTGGCCTTCACCGTTTTCAAAGTAGGCGAAGGGCTTTTCATCACGAAAGAACTTGAAGCTCTCTTCGTCGATAATCTCGGTGTAGAGATAATCCTTCTTCGTGGCTTCGTCGTATTTCAGGTACTCGATGCGCACGTACTTCACGTTGCCGACGCCGTCCAGCTTAATCTCAGCAATCTTGCGCGGGTCCAGCACTTCGAGCCGGACCTTCTGACTCTCGCGGTCATCGACCACTTTGTAAGCGGCATCGCCATAGGTCGCGCCATCTCTCACCACACGGTTCTTCATCCGGCCCATGTTGGACCAGATAAAGAGCTGTTTGATGGCTTCAATGAGTGCCGGTGTCGCGCCATCAATCGGAATGGCACCGCCGCTGAAGTCGTTCGCGAAGTCGAGATTGCCGCCGTATACCTTCGAGACTTCCAGGTCAATCAGGCGGCTGACCGGGTTGTAAATCGAGCGAATGTGCCGGTACAGCTTGTGCTGTTTCTTCTGGCTCTCGACGTACTTCTGAATGCTGCTGAAGATGGTGTTGTCAGCATACAGGCGGTAGTGCCAGTAGCGGGCCAGGCGGACCTTATAGTCATCGTAGTGAAAATCGGTGAGCGGGACGTAAACGTCCTCTTTGTAGGCCTGCACGCCGGCGGTCCAGCCCTGCCGTATCGCGTTACTCATACGCCGTATCCAGTCCCACATTACCCGCCTCGTCATTCAGTTGTCAGCCGCCGCGATAATTGCTCAGGTAGCTGCTCAGGTCATCCAGTTCAACGACCGGCAGGGAAATGCCGTACCATGCCATGACAATCGCATCGCCATCATCCGGTGAGCGGGCAATCCGCTTCTTGATTTCGTCTTTCGGTTCGACTTTGATTTTGCCGCCGACCGTGCTGTAACGCGGTGCCGTCAGGTCGATGCGCAGTTCACGAATATCCGGCAGGGCGATGTCCTCACCGGATGACGGGTCGAGAGCTTCACGCAGTTTCCAGTAGCTGGCCGCGCGCACGTTGAAGAAACCGTATTTGCCGGACTGGTCGGTGCCGGACGCTGCTTCCGAGTTGTTAATCGGATAGGCTTCGACATCCGGCTTGACCTTCACGTGGTCATACACGGATGCGCCGATACCGATAACATCCACAAACAACGAGGCGCGCTCTTCACCGAGCACTTCCATGATTTGGTCAGCACCGGCCGGGCCGTCCGGCGTTTCGGCACCGGGAAAGCCGTACAGCTCGAAATACGTGCCGTAGAGCTTGGCGATGGCGTGTTTGTCGTCACCACCGCGCGATGGGTCACTGGCGGCGGCCCGTAAAGCGACGTTCGGCTTATCCATCTCACGCCAGCGGCGCTGGGCGGCGAGCACCCATTCGGTCGGAATGCACTGCCAGATGTTGTCACGCGCGCGGATGCTGAAGTCACCGAAGAGAAGCTGACTTCTCAGCGGCTCAGGCAGCATGTTCAACTGCGATTTGTAGTCGCTCGTTAACTGCGGCGTATCGTCAACACGTGCCGGAATGAACGTCCGTGACTGCGGTTTGTATTCGACGCCTTCGATGGTTACCGGCTCTGAACCGCTGACCTCTTCGTCTTTGTCGTTGCGGCGGATAAACCAGCGCAGTTCGCCGGGTTCGGCCCGCTGGCCGGCGTAATCTCTATCCAGCCAGGGCGCGAAGTAGCGAACAACCCACTCGCCCTCTGGAGTCTCCGGTGGATTGAAGGTCAGGATAATGCGCGTCCGCTGGCCTTTGCGCGTCGTGCGAATCCAGCCGGTCAGAAATCGGAACCAGTCCTCCGGAAACTCGGCGGCTTCGTCGATGCCGATGAAATCTCTCGCGCGGCCGCGATATTTGCGCAGGTCGTTTTTATGCTGCACCGCGCCCAGATAAATCATCTGGCCGCCGGGCAGTTCCCACCGCTTTTTATCGCCGCTGACGTAGGACGTGATGCCGGCCAGAATCTCATCGCCGCGTGTGACAATATCGGCCAGGTCCGGATAGGTGCGCCGGTAGATGGCGGAACGCCAGTGTTTGGTGAAGGCCGTGCCGAGCAGCAAATCCGACTTGCCGCCGCCGGCCTGACCGCCGTAACCGACGACATCGGCGTCGCTCTCATAACCGCGCCGCTGTGCGCCTTTGTTCGGCCCCCAGAATTTCGGCGTGGCTTTGCGGCG
>Ga0078972_1003343_pt1 | contig 48463 bp, 25 predicted proteins | sample YelNatPaOPGAMG01_FD_67568 | JGI IMG/M metagenome (GOLD analysis project Ga0078972, IMG submission 67568) | Hot spring thermophilic microbial communities from Obsidian Pool, Yellowstone National Park, USA - OP-RAMG-01 (SPADES assembly) (version 2) | ecosystem: Environmental > Aquatic > Thermal... | reverse complement strand
TAAATGCTGGAATGTTGATTTCAAGAAGTAATAATCTTAAATTGAGAAAGGTTATGGTAAATTCTGCAAATATTGGAGTTACCTGTAACTATGTAAAATGGTGTGATTTTGATTCTATAATATGTGGCGAATGCGCAAGGGGTTTAGTAATATATGTGGCGTACGCTACGAGTTTTTCGAATATAAATTTGAGCGGGTGCAAAGTTGGGGTATCTGCAGATACTTTACTTGAGTCAAGTGTAGAAAAGGTCGAAGTATCAGATTCTGAGGAAGGAATGTCTATTTCATATAGTTTTTTTTCAAGGTTTGTAGATATTTCAGTGATGAGGACAATGAAAGGGATAGGGGTATTGAGTTCTGCAGAGAACTATTTTGCAGAGATTGAAGTATTAGATGTTGGAAATGACCCGAATATGACTTATGAGAAATATGGGATATTGTTCGATGATGCCTCAAGTTCGCATGTGAATGGTGCAAAATGTGTTAATGGTAATTTGATTATTCGAGCAACCACAGGTACGACTTTCGAAAATATTACAGTAGATAGTTCACCAGATAACGATTGTATATATGTAATGGAATCGCGAGATTGTATATTTTCTAGAGTATATGCAAATTCGTCTTTGTTAGGGAGTGGCATGTTTTTTGATTACTGTGCAAATATTTCGGTATTTGATTCCTTTACTTTTAATAATATTCATGGTGTATCTATCTCCTCATCGAGTAGTTTTAAGGTGATAAATTTGGTATCTGTGGAGAATAATTACGGCTTGGAACTCATGTGCTCATCAGATTCGTTTTTTTCAGGATGCGAATTTATCAATCGTTCAGAAAGTATGGAATGCGACATATCGCTTTATTATTCAAATGGGAATACATTCATGCAAAATTACATATCTAATGCAAATTTTGGATTGTCTCTATCTTATTCGAATAGGAATGTGTTTAGTAACAATACATTTATCGATTGTGGGGTTGCTGTGGATATCTCAGATAGTGCGGAAAATAGGCTGTATCACAACTCTTTTATAGATACTCATCAAGGAAAGATAGAAGTAATGACTTTTGAAAGCGATACTATTTGGAACGATACGAAATTTGGAAATTTCTGGTCAGATTACGATGGTGTTGACCTTGATGGGGACCATGTTGGAGATACAAATCTGCCTCATAAGGAAGATTATGCACCTTTAGTACGAGCGGATGTTTGGCCACCTTTTGTGATATCAACCAGCCATGAAAATGGAAGCGTCTATTCGATTTACGAGAACATTACATTTAGATTTTCTGAAAGTATTAACATGTCCTTAGTAATTTTGAATCCGGATTCGTACATAAAAATTTCCGAAGGCAATATTAGTTCTTTATTTTGGGTGCATTTAGGTTGCGATGAGATAGTTCTTCAACCAAAAGAGAATGCTACCTTGCTTAGAAATGTATCGAAGTTTCTTATCACATTATCGAATATGACAGATTATAGTGGTAATGTAATGACTGATTATTCGATAGAACTTATACCAGAAAGGAATCCAAGAGTAGTAGGTTTTATGATTATTGAGCCATACTATGATAGATTTGGAAATGCGTATGCAGGAAAAGAAGCAAAGTTAGAGATTTTTTTTGATTCTGCGCTTGACAAAAGTCAGGACCTTACGAATAAAATTATGCTAATCTCAGAAAGCCCCGATGCAGAATTTAATGCATATATAAGTGAGAATAGCACATCGATTATAGTTCATATTAAGAATCTTCTTTTAGGTAAGGTAAACACGATAGTTATTTCACATGAGATATTAGGTTCGAACGGTTATTCGCTTGGACGAAGTTACCAATATGATTTTAAGACTATACCCGAGGCAGAGGTTACGATAGTTAAGCCTGTGAAGTTAAAAGAAGTATTGACGAGCGAGGTAATTGAATTGAGATTTTCGCATCCTGTGGATAAGGCAGAGTTAGAACAGAGTGTAAGTTTAATCTCGACAAGTGGAGAGAGTGTTAATCTATTTATAACGATGAGCGAAGGGGATACTTATGCAACCTTCTTACCATCATCTTTGAATTATTCAACTGGATATATTTTAACAATAGAAAGTTTCAAATCAAAATGGAATACCACTTTTCCAAAATTCAGTTGGAGTTTTACGACAACCTCTCTTTTTAGTGCTACTCTTATTTCACCTATAACGCTTAGTAATGTAATACCCCAAACAGAGATTATCATAGCGTTTTCCAAGCCGGTAAATAAAACCTCTGCAGAAGAGAATGTATGTATTCGAGATTTAGATGGGGAAAGTATAGAGTGTATATATATTTGGGAAGGGACGCAGATATTGCGTATTTTGCCGTCTTATTTGAACTTTTCATCTACATATACAATAAACTTAGGTAACGTAAAAGATGAGTATGGTATTATTGTGCAATCTTCAGAATTTCCATTAACATTTAGCACATACAAATTGGGCACTGCCACATTATTATCTCCAAGAGATGGAATGAAAAATGCATCTACAAAAGTAGAACTTGTGATAAAATTTGACAGGCAGATGAATCTAACGTCAGTCGAAAATGGACTAAAAATATCGCCGAGTGCAGAACTCAAGATTGTCTCGGTGAGTGGCGAGACTGTTGTGGTAAGGTTTGATAAACCGCTTAGGTATTCTTGTCAATATACAGTTTCGTTATATGGGGCAAAGGATACTTTAGGATATGAGTTGAAAGAGAATTACACATGGACATTTATTACCGAAAATAGACCAAAAGAGAATAGGGAGTTACCTATTTGGCTCATAGCGATATATGTATCATTTGCCTGTTTGCTCTTTGGGAGTACTCTTTACTTCTGGTATCAAGCGAAAAACCGAATGACCATCTATATTACTGAGAGTGTGTTTATAATGTCAAAAGATGGGCGTGTTATGGCTTGGAAGATGAAGGAAGGTTTAACCGAGGGTGTTGACAGAGATATATTTGCGAGCATGTTTACTGCAGTTCAGTCTTTTATTGCAGATTCGTTTGGCGGAGAAGAATTAGGAGCGATAAAGCATGGGGACAAGACGCTGACAGTTGTTAAAGGTAAGCAATGCAATATGATAGTTACGACCTATGGAGAACCTGATGAGAGGTTGCATAAGCGTGCTGGGGAAGCCCTTGCAGAATTTGAAAATCGACATCAAAAGGATATTCAGAATTGGTCTGGTATATCAGATGTATTTTCAAGTTCGATGAATTTATTTGAGCCGATATTTGCCTTATCTCGTGGAATAACTAAGGAGAAAGTAGATGAGTTTGCAAGAAAGAAACCTTTAACAATAAATTGTGAAGTTTTAACAGGTTCAGCAGAGCGCGCACGTATAAAAGTGTATGTCCAGAATTCGACAGGCGAGGTTTTGGAAAACTGTCTGTTAAAATGCAACAAACGTATCCTTTCAATTCATTTTATAGATGGTAAATTTATCACAAATAACGAAATTCGAATTGGCAATGTTCAAAATGGATTAACTTTATTTGAGGTAGAGATAAGTCCTGAAAGTTTTGGTCTCGGAAAGCGTGTAACATTTCAGATAATCGGAAAAAATAAGAACCTAAAAGAAAAGAGGGCAGAAGTATCGATTTTCGTTTAAATGTGTTTGTTTAAATGTGTTTAAATGAATGTAGTTCCATGTAGTTCAAGACTTTAAGTTTTTAGTTTTTCTTTCTTAACTTTTGAATTTCAGGGTTATTCGCAGATGCAACTTTTATTATACTAATCATCTCACGAAGAGATTTTTCGAGCGAGAATACTGCATTTCTAATTTCGCTCATCTCAGATTTTATGGTATCTGTAGAAGAATCTAGAGAGGATACGCGTTTTTGAACCTGCGCTACTATATCCTCGAGTTTATCAATCCTTTTATTCGATTCCTGTAGTTTTTGATATTCCTTCTTTAACCTTTCATGTTCAGCGAGTAATCTTTTATATTCCTCTTCGATATTTTTTGGATTTTGTTGTGCTCTTAAGGTGGGATTTACAAATGGAGAGCCTTGGTTGACTACCTTCTTTGCAACTTTCTTAACTATCTTTGTTATGTTCTCACCTCAGTATTTCCACGATACCCTCGTCAGCATAAACACGAACTTTATCGCCATCTGAGATTTTCGAAATGTCGATTTTGTCAACCATAGGTATGTCTGATATTATCGCGCCTACGGCAACTATTATCTCTGCATTCTCGTTTATAATTGCAAGTGGTGCAACTTTATTCTTCTTCAATTGATAGATAACATAAGAACCTACTGTCGAGCCTTTTCCATGTGTAAATACAAATACCTTCCCTGCAATAGAAGTTCCTACTTTGCCCGTATCTGGATCTAAAATCTTTCCATTTTTTGCATCTATTCCACCTAAAAAAGAGATTGGAGTTTCGACTTTTACAACCTCTCCTTCGCCCAAGCCTTTAGATATTTTCCTGCCTTTAAGAACGGTCTTTTCTTCCTTTACTTCCATTTCACAACCTCTTACTTCTATCTTATTTTATCATCTTTTTATTATCATACCTTTTCATCTTTTTTTCACACCTTTCTTAGATTTCATACCCTTCTTAGATTCATACGAATAGCATATCGAGCAGACTTTTTGTATCGTTATAAACTACCTTTTGTGAACATAAACCAGGGAGATAACATGCTGCCTTTGCCGAATTAGTGCCTGTGATTTTATATTTTTCTTCGATGGGCGCCACAACCATACAAGTATCGCATACCACCTTACCATATCTCGATATAATTTTAACTTCTTCGTGTGCAATATTTTTCAATTGTCTTGCAGTGCATACCCACAATTCTACTTCTTTATCCCTCTTTCTATGTTTCCCAAGTTTAGTTAGAGTATCGGCAATCAACCTTAATTCCTGAATAGAACAATGTGGACAGCCTAAAGTTATGAGTTCGGGTTTTCCATGTTTTCCATTATCTGTATTATATGTATTCAGTTTCTCGCGCGTTTTCTCAAGTTCTTCTTTGCCCACATGTATCTTTTCTACCTTATCGACAATTGCATTCTTGTATTCGGGAGTTACACCTTCGACATGATACAACGCAACTGCGCCTGAAGCAGCCATCGCAGCACCTAAAGATTTCAAATTGTCTTTCAAAACTTCCTTTTCGCCTTTTATACCTCTAAAATATGGAATTTTATTACCTACAATCTTCCCTACGAATGCTCCTAAGGTTGCAAAATCCAAGATTAACCTATCATCTGATTTTTTATTATCCAACATATTCTCAAAATCAACCTCAATCACCAAGCCGGCTCTCCTATTCTCATCGATATGTAACCCATATTCGGGCGTCTTTCCCACGATCGCAGATGCTAATGCAGAAGGTCCTCCTTCTCGATTAGTCCTTGCACCAAGAACAGAGTTCGAATAAGATACTGCAGACGACTCGCCCCAGGCTATATGCTCGCCCAACGAAGGCAAATTTCCTACAAAATATGGCGTGCAAGTCGCAGTAGGCTCAATCCCCATCTTCACATACGAATCTAAAATTTCAATCTGTTTTTTTGCAAATTTTTCGCTAATACCATGTTCTCTCCAAGATTCAACATCCATTCCAAGCGGATTTAGGGTCGTAAGCACTGAAACCTTACACTTATTTGAAAAATCACGAATAAAATCAATCCCTGCATCCCCTATGGTCTTATAAGATGCACCCGAAACCTGTGCACTCTTTATAGGTATTAGTCTCTTTGCATCGTATATATCTCCGATTGCACATAAGATTTCCATTGCCTTCTGAACGCCCAAGCCAAATTCGCCTTTCAGCATCTTCTCTTCTTCAGGCGTAAGATACATAAACAAAATATCGCTTTGCTATTATATATAATTAAGTTTTAAGAATATTATTGAGTGTTAAGATTGAGTTTTAAGGATATTTTTTATTTTAAATAATTTTGAAATGTAGCGCGCAGAATAAAATTTAAAGCACAGAACATAATTCAGATATAATTTAGAATATAATTTTAGTAATTTTAGAAAAATTTACTTCCCACTGTATCCGCCATGCCTTTTTTCCCACCAGAGCATTAATTCCCAATCTTCATCATCTTGCCGTTCGTTCGTCTTCTCCTCTTTCCCATCAGATATTCTAAGACCCCAACTCGATTCGAATTGTCTCATAGTTCTCCTATCATCTTCTCCACCAATGAACTTGTATAATGTCAGCACGTTCCCTTTCTTATTTGCTTTAAATGCGCCTGTCATCTTACTACCATGGAATATTACAAAACAACTGCCCAAGCCGAATTGTTTCCTTATCTCTTCGTGCAGATAATGCGAAAGTGGGTCTAAAGGCGAAAGAACGAAATCACCTCTAAAATGATACTTTCCTATCAGGTTCGATTCATAATCTGATTTTATCATCCAATAGAGCGCATCATCCCCTTCTATAAAATACCCTTTTACAAGAAGACCTGCATCTTCAAGTTCTCTTAGCAATTTTCTTATCTCTGTCATTTTATATTCGTGTTTAGTTATCATTGCTAACTTCTCTGCAGATATTATACCAAAACTTGCTATTATCTTCTTTAAAATATACCTTCGTGCTTTCTGTTGGTCAACTTCAGGTCCTTTTACTTTCATATACAAATTGCGCGCATCTCGGATTACGTACATCCCTGCATATAATCTTCTCATGGCGTCTGCAAATTCCTCATCGCTCATGTCCACGCTCTCAAACAGATTCTTCCTCGAAATCGAGCCATTTTCAGGTATTGCATTCATTATTTCAATCATATCTCCATCTAACTTCCTTTTCTTCGCAGATTTGAATATCAAACACATCTTGTTTGTAAAATACATAAAATGCTCGGGAATTCCCAAGCCGGTATAGAGTAGACCCGAACGTTGATACCTTCTTAAACTCGTAAAACTTTTTACTCTTAGCCCCATCTCGAAATCCGAAAATGCGCAACCCCTATCTTCTATTGCACTTATCACCGAATCGTATCTGAATTCGGGAATTATATGTTGTTTCATCAGAATATAGTCCATTACATCGTCTTTTTTGAAAACTTTGGGGACTATATTACCTTTAACAAGCGAACCCTGCACAAGGTGGTACCCTTGTGAACTAAATATCTCGATTATTTTAGGCTCTAAATTGACTATATCCATTCCAAAGACCTTTCTTACTCTAATTACCTCAATCCCCATCTCGTGATAATATTTCATCATGTTGTCCAATTCACCAAGAAGTTCGCTCAGGAGTTCTTTTGAATCCTCGTCGAGCCTGATTTCACGAATGTCTATACATCCTGACATTTGCCATTTCTCGACCATCCCGCATAGTTTACCATTCTTAATAACTGGATAAATCCAACCCTCGCCATATTTTGATGCAATCTCTGCCCAAAGCGATTGGGCATATGGGTCATATAATGACAAAATACGCATTTTATCAGAAACAGAACCGCTTTTCCCAATATCTTCAATCTTCGCAATCTCAGATGAGAATACATACATGTCCTGTATTCCTTCGCCAATCACAGAAATACGTTCTATCTTATCCCCATTCGCAGAATCTTCTGATACCAGTTTCGAGAGTATCTGTTCTATTTCTTCGTATGGAAAACCTGTATATCCTCTTATACTAACAAGAGGGATTGGTCCAAAGGCTCGGATTGTTCTTTTCACAATCTCTTCTCTTGCCTTTCTTGTATCCTCTGCAGTAGGATTATAATCCAACATAAATGGCACATACTTGTTCCGCGAACTCCAATCCTTCTGGTCGAGGTATTTTCTTAAGATGTATATATTCCTGTCAAGTTTATCTATCGATTCTTTTATTATCGACTTCTTCAACCCAGAACGTTCAACTATACTCTCGAATGATATCCCTTTTTCATCACTCGAACGCAGCAAATCAATTACCTTTAAATCAACATCGTTTAAACTTTCTGTTCTATATGCAGATACAAACAGTGCCGCATCCTCGCTTTTTATAAAACATACTTTACCACGGACAAATCTGCCATGTAGTAGTCTCCCATCAGAACGCATTTGCCACCAAGAGGACATGTCAAAATTCTTCGAACGCGTATATACATCATAGGACATGGATGCTGTCATGAATCTCTCCATGTATTCTGCTACGCTCTCTACAGAATCAAAATGTTTATTGAGAAGATACTTTAGTATCACATCATAATCAAAAGTCTTCTTTCCTTTACCTATCGATTCTATACTCAACCTATCCTTTGTAAGCATATATTGATTCACATCACTTTCAGTAAAAGAACCGCATTCTACTATCCTCTCATTTTCAAGGTCAGTAAGAATCGAGGATACAACTTCTTCGTTCAATCCAAGCCGGTATGATATCTCTTCTTTAGTCGATGGCTCTGAGTATTCTAAATACCTCAACAATACTTTCCGAATCGCATCTTCAAAATCTCCCTTTTTTAATTCTCTTCCAGAATACAGATATTCTTCTCTATCATCTATATCTACCAAGCCACTCTTGTATGCACAGAATCTTCTCTCAAGTTCCCGTACACTATCTGCAACTTCCTTATCTCCTATCTTTATTCCTTTTTTCAATTCAATCTCTTTTTTCAATTCCTTAATGCTCTTCCCTTTTGCAATCTCATCCTTTCCAATGCTTCCATTTACTTTTTCGCACTCCTCTTCTTCGCATTCTCCATTTACTTCTTCCTCGTCTCTTCTGCATTCAAATTCTTCTTCGCTGTTCTCATCTTCAATCTCATCCTTTTGCTCTACCTTCTTTTCTACATTTTTTATATCTATTTTGTCAGGTTTATCGTTCCTCGCATCTTCAACCAATATTTCTAAAATATCCCTTTCCAATTTTTCTTTATTTATATTCCCCTTTAAATCGCAGCTCAAATCTCCATTTTTCGCAGGTGGTGCATTCTTTGCATATAACGTAGCATATATCGGAAAATCTTCTTTTATTATATACACATCTTTATTCCCTTTCATTATCGAAACTATCTTCCCCTCGTTGAGCAACTCTTTCGCCCAACTCCTTATTCTAAATATTTCCGCACCGTTCTTTATACCAAGAAAATCATATATGTTATCTCCAACTTGATTAAATAGTTCGAATGCCCCTGCATCTTTTAGAAACTCTAGTATATCCTCCTTTACTCTAATCTGGAAAAGATTTCTCTTTCCTTTGTAATATTCCTTTACAACTTTCGCATCAAGCCTCTGCTTTGAACTGTTATCTGATAGAACTCTACCTAATACTTTCTTGTGAAGTTCACGTAAAAGCGCACTTCTATCTTCCATCAATATAATATCGCTAGAACCTATTAGAATAACATTATGAGCAAACGGGCTTGGAGTATCTGAATATTCACGCACACAAACCTTGATTTTATTCGTTTCAATACCTTCGATTACCCTCAAAGCGCCTTCATAATCAAGTGCCTCGTTGAAAATTTCATTGTAGGTCTCTCTAATAATTGGAAAATCTTCCAAGTTGTGTGTTCGAAGATAATCAAGGATTTTTGATGAATGTTGATGCTGTTTCCAAACCGGTATTTCCTTTCCTTTGTAATTTCGAAGTACCATAAATGCCCTCATTGCACAATGTCTAAATCTCTGTTTAAAAAGTTCAGAGTCTCTAACTGCCTTACTCAGAATGCTCTTAAAATCTTTTGAAGAAACAACTTTATCAATCCCTTTTAGTGGAATCTCCTTCGAGCATGTAAGCATAAAATTATCATCTGTGAGTGAAATCTTTACATTGATTCCGTACTTATTTCCAAGAGCATACGCAAAAACACGTGCAAGTGTATCATTTATCCTTCTTCCAAAAACAGAATGAAAGATTATGTTCGAATTCCCAGAACAATCTTTGTATCCTTCGATTACTATGCATTTATTAGTAGGTAGAATGCCGAATATCTTATGCTGTTCTTTAAAGTAATTAAAAATACTTTTCGCACTCCCCTCGTCAAGCCTGTATTTTTCTGATAAAAATTTTATTATTTCTCTATTCGTCAAGTTGCCTGTCGTAAGATAATTCTCTACTATAGAACGAAACTTTCCAATCTCTATTGACAAATCATAACTTCTTGGAAGCATCTCGCCTGACCATGAAGGAACCGTAGGTTTCTTTCCCTGAGCATCACGCACAAATACTTTCATCCCTTTACACTGAATATATTCGTATGTTTTCCCTCCAAGTAGAAATACATCGCCTTTACATATCCTTTCCACAAATTTTTCTGATAAAGTGCCCAGCGGCACGCCTTTCTCTGAGAATACCTTGTAATCTGCTTCCTCAGGGATAGTTCCATTGTTGAGGTAATATATCATTCTTGAACCTTTTTTAATGCCGAAAGTACGATTTTCTGGATTGTACCATATCTTCGAATAGATTGGCGAACCTTCAGGCGCATTTTTTCCAGTTAGATATCTTAAGACATCATCGAAATCTTTTCTCGAAAGAGTATGGTAACAATATGCTCTTTTTACAGTCCGATACGCTTCTTCAACATGCCAAGTTCTTTCAAGACTCATTCCTACGAGTGTCTGCGCAAGTACATCGAGACAGTTCATAGGTATCGAAACTCTGTCAATCTTTGATTCGTATGCATCGCGCACAAGTACCGCGCATTCTACTAACTCGTCGTTATCTATTGCAATAAGCCTTCCTTTAGAAACTTGATGAACTGCATGTCCTGCTCTCCCTATGCGCTGTAAACATTTTGCTACAGATTTAGGCGAACCAATTTGACATACCAAATCTATATAACCAATATCTATACCGAGTTCGAGCGACGTAGAAGAGATAGTTGCTCGAAGTTCTCCTTTTTTCAATCTGTCCTCAACATCTAATCTAGTATCTTTTGCCATAGAACCATGATGGGCTGCAATCTTATCCAAGCCTCGCTCTTTTAACTTATAGAGCACGCTTTCAGTCCCAGAACGAGTATTTGTAAATACCAGCGTGGTTTTGTGCCCGTTTATATATTCTTTTATCTCGTCGTACATCTTTGCATTAACCACATCGTAAGGAACTGCATTCAGGTCGCCTACTGGACACACAACAGATAGGTCAAGTTCTTTTTCCGATGAAACTTCTACTATGTTTACATCTCTAACCTTGCCATTCGAATAACCCACAAGAAATTTTGCAATCTCTTCGATAGGTGCCTGGGTTGCGGATAGTCCAACTCTGCAAAACTCTTTTTTAATTCCATCTTGGAGTCTTTCTAAAGACAAAGATAAGAATGCCCCCCTTTTCGACGATGAAACCTCATGTATTTCATCTACAATTACCCATTGCACAGACCTAAATGAGTTACGAAATTTAGGCGTGGATATAACTATCGAAAAGGATTCAGGCGTGGTTATTATTATGTGAGGCGGTTTTCTTACCATTTTCTGTCGTTCAGTCGCTGTTGTATCACCTGATCTAACTGCAATCCGAATCTCTGGTATCTTCAACCCTTTCTTTGCTGCAAGTGCACGAATCTCTTCCAACGGTTGAGTAAGGTTTTTATTAATATCATTTGCAAGCGCTTTAAGAGGTGAGATATAGACTGAATATATTTTATCTTCAAGTCTTCCAAGCCGGTGAAGACGCAAAAGTTCGTTTATTATAGAAAGGAATGCAGTGATTGTTTTACCTGTTCCGGTAGGAGATGATACTAGTACATTTTTTCGTTCATGAATCAGAGGTATTGCATATGCCTGTGGTTCGGTAAGGTCTGAAAATTTTGAAGTAAACCATTCTTCCACAATAGGTTCCATCATCGATAGGATTTCCTTTTTACTCTTTTTCTCGGACACGGTCCGAATCATGAAATATCACACAACCGCCTGTTAGGTAGTTCTTTAATCCTTCTCCACAGAAGGACAAATAACCAATCCATATTCAAATTATTCGATATATATTTTTTGGCGTTTTCGACTTTTTTTTATCCTTAATTTAAACCTTGCTCCTTTTACCGTACCTAACTTTTAACACACCAACGATTAGAAACTGGAAAAACAAATGAGTAAGACGAATAAGAAAGACGAATGGTAGAATGGCAAAAAGGTTTATATAGTTCGGGAGATATTTTCTAACTCGTCGTGCCACCATAGCTCAGTAGGCAGAGCAGCTGACTTGTAATCAGCAGGTCGCGTGTTCAATTCACGCTGGTGGCTCTTATATTCTATATTTGCCATACAGGGCAAAGTTTATATATTCAAATCAATATGTAGGCTGGAAAATTTAGGCGAGCGTATGCTATCACCTAAAACCATCTACAACATTTCAGAATCAAGAGGGCCTGTAGCTCAGCTAGGTAGGACCTTTGCTCGTATAGCAAGTCTCTGGAAAGAGCATCTGGCTTTTAACCAGGTGGCCAGGGGTTCGAATCCCCTCAGGCCCGCTCTATTTGAACTTTTGGATGAACCTCTCATCAATATGGAATATACCGATGAGAATGGGAGTTACTATATTTAGAAAGAGGTTGAGTGATAGCATAAATTAATAGCACAAAAAGATAAAAATAAGGAGGTATCGAATGGGAAGATTCAATGTGTTAAATCATGCACTTGTGCCCGAACATAAAGTTTTAAAAGACAAGGAAAAGGAAGAACTTCTTGCAAAGTATAAGATTACACCAGACCAACTTCCAAAAATTAGATTGAGCGACCCATGCATCTTGGCAATCTCGGAAAAAGAAGGACCCATAAAGCCAGGTCAAATTATCAAAATTATTCGGAATAGCGAAACTGCAGGAGAATCTATTGCATATAGACTTGTTATTGAGGGATGAACGGTAAATGGCATGAATTGATATTGCCTTGGAAAGAATAGGATTGGGAAGAATGGGTTGGGAATGAACGGCTTGGAAAAACATGAGATCAGAAATGAATTGAAGATGAATTGTGAAAATATTTACATGGAGATTAAAAGTGGAGAAAAAAGATAAGAAATTTGTATAGGTGAGAGCATGAGAGAACTTGTAGAAGCATTTTTTAGGAGTAGAAGCATAGTCAACCACCATATTGCATCGTTTAACGACTTTTTACCAACGCATGATAATCCGAATAGCAGAATGCAAAGGATCGTTGATAATGTAAAAGTGGGTGAGGACGATAACGATAGAGGAGTTATTAAGCTTGACCTTGGTAAAGGACACACAGACACGATCGAAATTTACGTCGGAAGGAGAAGGAATCAAAATGGAGAAATAGACCCTCAGGCTAAAGGCACAATTTCAGTTGGACATCCAATAGTTAAAGAAGCAAATGGCTCAACACATGACCTTACGCCTATGGAAGCTAGGTTAAGGAATCTTACATATAAGGCACCTATTTATCTTGAATTTACCGTAGTTGAAAATGGCGTAGATAAAGAACCCGAAAAGGTCCATATTGGAGACCTTCCAATAATGGTCAAATCAAAGAAATGTAATTTACATAGACAGAACATTAAGAGTGAAGTAGAACCCACAGATGCAGAGTACGAAAAGAAATTGAGGGAAGCCATGGAAGACCCACTCGATCCAGGCTCTTATTTTATCATAAACGGCACGGAAAGAGTGCTTATTTCTCTCGAAGACCTCGCACCAAATAGAGTGCTTGCAGAATATAACGAAAGGTATGGACATAGAGTCGAGGTGGTAAAGGTATTCTCACAAAAAGAAGGATACCGCGCATTAACATTACTCGAGAAAAAGAAAGACGGGATGCTTATTGTATCAGTCCCTGCAGCAAGCGGGCAAATACCTCTCGTAGTTCTTATGAAAGCCCTAGGCATGGAGTCAGATGAGGAAATTTATAAAGCAATTTTATCAGACCCAACAATCGAAAAACTCGCTGCTAACATCATATATGCTAACTTGGAAGAATGTCAAGATAAGAATCTATATCCTCCAGATGGAATTCAAACTACCGATGATGCCATAATATATTTGGAAAAGAAATTTGCAACGGGTCAAGCAAAAGAGTATAGAATCAAAAAGGTAGAATCTATAATCGATAGGTCTCTCCTTCCCCACCTTGGAGATACTAAAAATGATAGATTAAAGAAAGCAATTTTCCTTGGTCGAATGGCAAAAACTGTACTTGAACTTTCGTTTGGCATGAGAGAGCCCGATGATAAAGACCATTACATGAATAAAAGGTTAAAACTTGCAGGCGACCTAATGGAAGACCTTTTCAGAGTTGCTTTTACAAGTCTGTGCAAAGATTTGAAATATCAACTTGAGAAAGGCATGATTCGAAGAAAAGATTTGAAGATATCATCTGCAATTCGTCCCGATATACTTTCTCAGAAACTATTCCATGCACTTGCTACAGGTAACTGGGTTGGAGGTAGAGTAGGCGTATCTCAACTTTTGGATAGAACATGTAATATTTCTGCACTCTCACATCTTAGAAGGGTAACCTCACCTCTTACAAGGAGCCAGCCGCATTTCGAGGCAAGAGATTTACATTCTACACAGTGGGGTAGACTCTGTCCAAACGAGACCCCTGAAGGACAGAACTGTGGTCTTGTTAAAAATTGCGCCTTGATTGTCGATGTTTCTGAGGGATATGACGAGTCAGAGGTAAAATGGCTTCTTACTGACCTTGGCGTTAAAGAAGTTAAAGGGCAACAGGTCGAAGGTGCAAGGATATATGTAAATGGGGACCTTGTTGGAATTTTTGATAGACCAAAAGAACTTGTCGATACCTTAAGACAGAGAAGAAGACAAGGGCTTCTTTCACATGAGGTAAATGTAAGATACGACCAAGACATGAACGAAGTTTTCATAAATTGCGATGAGGGTAGACTAAGAAGACCTTTGCTTGTTGTAAAGAATGGAAAATTGCTTCTCACCAAGAAACATCTTGAGGACCTAAAACCAGATAAAGATGGACGTTCTAAGATTAATATCGATTTTCTCATAAGAGAAGGTATAGTAGAGTTTTTAGATGCAGAAGAGGAAGAGAATGCGTATATTGCAGTCGATGAGAAATCGCTCACTCCTGAGCATACACATATGGAAATAGACCCGATGGTTATTCAAGGAGTTGCAACTGCGTTGATACCTTATTCAGAACATAATTCTTCGCCAAGAAACACCATGGGCGCAGGTATGGCAAAACAATCGTTAGGACTTTCGAGTGCTAATTATAGAATAAGGCCCGATACGAGAGAACATCTACTCCACTATCCACAACAGCCTATAGTCCAAACAAAAGCCATGGAATTTGTAAATTATACAAAAAGACCTGCAGGTCAAAATTTTGTGGTTGCGGTCTTATCTTATCATGGGTATAACATGGAAGATGCATTGATATTTAACAGAGCCTCAATAGACCGTGGCTTGGGCAGGTCAACCTTCCTTAGAACATATAAGGCAGAAGAACGAAGATATCCTGGTGGGCAGGAAGACCACTTTGAGATTCCAGGACCTGAGATTAGAGGCGCAAGGGTTGATGTTACCTATAGCAATTTGAGCAATGAGGATGGATTGATTTTCCCAGAAGTAAAAGTGCAAGGTGGAGACGTCCTAATTGGCAAGACATCACCTCCAAGATTCCTTGAGGAACAGACTGATTTCCTTACAACACAAAAGAGACGTGAGACTTCCATCACAGTTAGGCATGGAGAATCGGGTTATGTAGATAATGTTATGCTTACAGAGAGCGAGAACGGCTCGAGAATGGTAAAAGTGCGCGTAAGGGATGAACGCATACCTGAACTTGGAGATAAATTTGCATCAAGACATGGACAAAAAGGAGTAATTGGATTGATAGTAAATCCTGAAGATATGCCTTTCACAGAAAGCGGTATTACTCCGGATTTAATCATAAACCCCCATGCAATTCCATCTCGTATGACTGTAGCCCATGTGCTCGAAATGATTGGCGGAAAAGTTGGGTCAATGGAAGGGCGATTTATAGACGGTACAGTCTTCTCTGGAACTCCAGAAGAGGAATTAAGAGCTGCTCTTGTAAGGAATGGTTTTAAGAGCAACTGCAAAGAAGTAATGTATGATGGCAAGACAGGGAAGAAGATAGAAGCAGAGATATTCATAGGTGTGATATTCTACCAGAAACTCCATCATATGGCAGCAGGGAAGTTGCATGTTAGGTCTCGAGGTCCAGTCCAGATTTTGACACGTCAACCTACTGAAGGGAGAGCAAGGCAAGGAGGTCTTAGATTCGGAGAAATGGAAAGAGATTGTCTAATTGCACACGGCGCAGCAATGGTTATTGCAGACAGACTTCTTGATGAATCTGATGGCACCATCGAATATGTGTGTGGGAATCCGAATTGTGGGCATTTTGCTATGATGGATAGAAGAGGGTTCCTAAGATGCCCTGTATGCAAAGACAATACTAACATATATCCAGTGCAAACGAACTATGCATTCAAACTGCTTGTTGATGAGTTGCTTTCGCTTGGAGTTGCTCTGCGTCTTCAATTGGAGGATTTGAAGTAGGTGCGAGGATAACAAAGATATGGTAACAAGGATAAGGAAGGAGGAGAAAGAATGAATCTGATACCGGGTATAACAGGGATACCAAAAAGGATTAGTTCGATAAAATTTGCGTTTTTATCTCCGAATGAAATAAGAGAGATGAGCGCGACTAAGATAATTACTGCGGATACCTACGATGACGATGGTTTTCCAATCGAGATGGGGTTAATGGACCCCCGGCTTGGAGTTATAGAACCTGGACTTAGATGTAAGACATGTGGCAGAAAAGTGGATGAATGTCCTGGACATTTTGGTCATATAGACCTTGCGATGCCTGTGATACATGTTGGATACACGAAAGAGATAAAGAGACTTTTAAAATCGACATGTCGAAATTGTGGTAAACTTCTACTACCACCAAAGATGATTGAAGGGATGACACGCGAAGAAGAAAGTTTTTCTGAAGAATTTAGTGAACTAAACGGTTCAGAATCGACAATGTCAGAAATCGAAACTCCATTAGTGCTTTCGTTAAGTGCATCTGAAACTTCGAGGGAGGCTGCGGCTGTACGAAAATGCCCACATTGTGGCGAAGAGCAGAAGAAGATTACTCTTGATAAGCCCACATCTTTCCGCGAAGGAGGGCATAAACTTACTCCAAAAGAGGTTAGAGAAAGGTTAGAACGCATCCCTGATGAAGACTTAAAGGTGCTAGGGATTGACCCTAAAGTTGCAAGGCCTGAATGGATGGTACTGACAGCATTGCCTGTTCCTCCAGTAACTGTAAGACCATCTATTACTTTAGAATCTGGTGATAGGTCTGAAGATGACTTAACACATAAACTTGTAGATGTGCTAAGAATAAATCAGCGATTAAGAGAAAATAGGGATGCAGGGGCGCCTCAACTTATCGTAGAAGACCTATGGGAACTTCTTCAATACCATGTAACGACCTATTTTGACAACCAGACTTCTGGAATACCTCCAGCAAGGCATAGGTCAGGGAGACCACTAAAAACACTTGCACAGCGTTTAAAGGGGAAAGAAGGAAGGTTCAGGTCGAATCTCTCAGGTAAGAGAGTAAACTTTTCAGCAAGAACTGTAATTTCACCTGACCCATTTTTATCTATAAATGAAGTTGGAGTACCTATCTATGCGGCACAAGAATTGACGGTCCCTATAAGGGTAACACCGCATAATATCGAGGCTGTAAAGGAGTATATATTGAGAGGACCTAAGGGATATCCGGGGGTTAATTACATAATTAGACCTGATGGTCGAAGAATCAAGGTTACTGAAAAGAATGCGCAGAACTTAGCTGAGAACTTGCAATTTGGCTATACGGTAGAAAGGCATCTAATGGATGGAGATATTGTATTATTCAATAGGCAACCATCTTTGCACAGGATGTCAATGATGGCTCATGAAGTGAAAGTGATGCCTTTTAAGACTTTCAGATTCAATCTAGCAGTATGCCCTCCCTATAATGCAGATTTTGATGGCGACGAAATGAACTTGCATGCGCTTCAGTCTGAGGAGGCAAGGGCGGAGGCCCTTATCCTTATGCGTGTGCAGGAGCATATTCTTTCGCCTAGATTTGGGGGACCAATAATAGGTGCGATTCATGACCATATTACTGGGCTCTTCTTATTGACACATGGAAATTCGAAGTTTACGAAAGATGAGTCATTGCGCATACTATCATATTTGAACGACATAAAGGAATTGCCCGAGCCCATGTATAAAGAGAAAGGTATAGAATATTGGTCAGGAAAACAGTTGTTTTCTCTTATACTTCCTAAGGGACTTAACATGGAATTTAAGTCGTCGATATGTGTGAATTGTGATAAGTGCATAAAAGAGAAATGTGCAAGTGAAAAGATAGGTGATGTGATATTAGATGCATGGGTAAAGATTAGAGATGGGGTTTTGCTTACGGGGACAATAGACGAGAAAGCTGTCGGAGCATTCAAAGGTAAGATTGTAGATAAGATAGTACGAGATTTTGGGTCTGATAAAGGTAAGGATTTTATCGACCATGTAACAAAACTTGCGATAGGTGCGATAATGGTTCGTGGGTTTACTACTGGAATCGACGATGAGGACATACCTGAGGCTGCAAAACAACAGATACAGGAGATGCTCGATGCAGCTCGGATGCAAGTTGCACAGAAGGTTGAGGAATATCGTATGGGGAAGTTGGAGCAGATGCCGGGTAGGTCATTGCAAGAAACACTCGAAGTAGAATCCATGAGGATACTTGGTAAAGCGAGAGACCAGGCAGGACAGATTGCAGGGAAGTATCTCGGCTTGGAAAATTCTGCTGTGATAATGGCAAAATCAGGTGCGAGAGGTTCTATGTTGAACCTTTCTCAAATGGCAGGATGTATAGGACAGCAGGCGGTCCGAGGTGAAAGGATTAAAAGAGGATATATAAAAAGAACACTTCCGCATTTTAAGAGAGGGGATTTAGGTGCGGAAGCAAAAGGGTTTGTGAAATCATCGTATAAGTCAGGGTTGACACCAACTGAATATTTCTTCCATTCTATGGGAGGTCGTGAAGGACTAGTCGATACTGCGGTAAGAACTTCACGTTCTGGGTATATGCAAAGAAGGTTGATAAATGCGCTTGAGGATTTAAAGGTAAAATCAGATGGGACAGTGCGAAATACCTCGGGAACGATTATTCAATTTGCTTACGGTGAAGATGGTATAGACCCCTCAAGGTCAGTGCAGGGAGAGCCTGTGGACATTGATGACATTATAAGAGAAGTCATGGGACCTGACGTGCCATTAGAACCCGAGAAAGGAGGTAGAAGGAGGATATTACCGTTTAAGTATGGAGAGTTAGAAACAGACCTACTTTCGATTTCAGAAGAGCCTGAGATGGAGGTCGAAGAAGAGGGACTTGAAGAAGATTACAGTGGCTTGGATTAGAAACTTGGATTAGAAAATTAGAAAGGTAGTTAAAAGTATATGTTGGAGTTGATGGTCAATGGTTAAGAATGAAGTTAATTTAGAAAAAGCAAAAGAACTGAAGGAACGAGTATCAAGAGCAAAAAAGGGAGAAAGTAAGGAGAAGTCAGAAAAGAAGGAAGTCGATATTAATAAGGAAGTTAAGAAGAAGGAGGCAGGTAAAAAGAAGAAAAAGGAGGAAGTTGTCGAAGAGAAAATGGAAGAATATAAGAAAGTAAAGAGAGAGTGGACAGAAACAGAAAAGGCAGTGGTAAGGGAATTGCAAAAATTAAAATCTGAACTTCCGCAGTATATGATTGCCCGCATAGCGCAGAGAATAGAGCCTCTCAAACTTCCACAGAAGAAAATAAATGAGATAGTAAGAAAGGTGATAGAGAGATATAAAGAACATAGGATAGACCCAAATGAATCTGCGGGAATATTGGCAGCACAATCGATAGGAGAACCAGGCACGCAGATGACGATGAGAACTTTCCACTATGCAGGTGTTGCGGAAATAAATGTAACTTTGGGATTACCAAGGTTAATTGAGATTGTAGATGCGAGGAGACAACCTTCTACGCCTATGATGACAATTCAATTGGTGCCTGAGATAAGCAAGGATTTTGAAAAGGTAAAGAAAAAAGTTGCAGAGATAGAATTAACGAGGTTAATTGATATAGCAGATGTAGCCACAGATATATCAAATATGCAGGTGATAGTATATCCAAAGATTGAGAAATTAAAGGAGAAAGATATAACCTATGATGAAATCGAAGGGAAACTCAAGAAGATGAAGGGATTGAAAGCGAATGTGGAGAGACGGATGGGTGCGAATGGTGAGGAGTTTGTGATAAAATCAACAGAAACATCGTTTAAAAAACTACAATCTTTAGTGGAGTTAGTGAAATCGACGAAGATAAAAGGGATAGATGGGATAAATCGTGCGATAATAAAAAAAGAAGGAGAAAATTACGTGATATACACAGAAGGGAGCAATTTTGCCAAAGTGCTAACGGTCGATGGAATAGACTACTCACGAACAGTAACGAATTCTATATTGGAGATATTTGATGTGTTAGGGATAGAAGCAGCACGAAATGCGATAATGAACGAGGCGTATAAGACTCTCTCTGAGCAAGGTTTGACTGTAGATATAAGGCATATAATGTTAGTTGCAGACATTATGACATCAGATGGAGATGTGAAGGCGATAGGTAGACATGGTATATCAGGGAGGAAGAGTTCAGTCCTTGCGAGGGCGGCATTTGAGATAACGACCGCGCATCTACTTAAAGCAGGAATAACCGGGGAAGTAGATAATCTCGATGGAGTAGCGGAAAATATAATAGTTGGACAGCCTGTAACATTAGGGACAGGGGCAGTGAAACTTGCATATATCCCCCCTGATAATAAAAAGAAGTGAGAAATAAATAAGAAAAAGATTAAAAGTGTAAATAGCAATTGAGAAAATAGCCAGGAGGCGTAAGGATGGATGTAAACAGGGCATTAAGGACGGTAGTCTTAACAGGAAAGGCGCATATTGGTATAGAGCAAGCGAAAAAAGCGGCGAAGAGTGGAAAAGCAAAGATGTTCGTAGTTGCAAAGAATATCAAAAAAGAAGAACTGGAAACTTTAAAGAAACTTACTAAGGTTCCGATATATAACTATGAAGGGAACAATATACAACTTGGAGCAGCATGCGGGAAGCCATTTGCAATTTCTACGCTTACAATAATAGAACCTGGAGAATCGAACATAATGAGTTTAGTATCGTAATTAGAGATGATAAATAATGACAGACATGAAAATTACCGAGGAAACTTTAAGGTACATCTCACTTTTTGAAGGTGTAACCAAGACACATGTGAAAGATTGTATAGAGAACGAAGAGAAACTTATATTTATAGTAGATAAGGGACAGTTAGGGATGGCAATCGGCAAGTCAGGAGAAACTTTGAAAAAGTTAAGAGAGATGATGAAGAAGAATATAGATATAATAGAGTACTCGCCAGACCCTGAAAGGTTCATAAAGAATATATTTCATAATTACACGGTTACAACGGTGAAGATAGACCAGAAGGACGGAAAGAAGATAGCTACTGTGGGGATAGACCCGAAAGATAAAGGGAAGGCGATTGGTAAAGGTGGGAGGAATCTAAAACTTGCGCGTGAGATTGCAGCAAGACATCACAACGTAGATTCTATGACGATTGCATGAACTACTTTGATTTATTTTGTAATATTTTTTTAATTACTTATTCGATATTTTTCGACTTTTGTTTGATAAGATATGATTATAGTAATAATATGATAGTAAGATTCGAAGATAAAGAGAGATGGGTTTATGAATTGTTCGATTATGATATTCAATTATGTTATTCAATTTTATAAAGGTTTAATTAACTCCAAGCCATACACTTTTTACTTTTAAATATCTTTTAAATACATTATAATATATTGACCAAAATAGACCGAAAATAAATTGGAGAGTAATAAGAGGAGAGTAATAAGATGTGGGAAGATTTGTTCAAGGAATCGTTGAGATATGCGAAGGATAAGTTACCTTCGGCGGGTATGGTTGCTTTAGGATACAATACGAATATAGATGCGGTTGTTAGGCTAGATACAAAGATGATTGAAAGATATCTTGAGAAAGAGAATGTAAAGGAAGAAGAGATAAGAGATATGCTTGAAAAGCCAAAAGGGAAGATAAAGGATGTGCGTGATTTTCTATGTGGAATTTTGTATTACATGAATAGCGGTGGTGGGGGAGAATGGTTAATTGAAGATAAAGGTACCTTTGAATGGTTAGATTCGAATATGAAAGGAGAATATAAGATGGGAGGGAATTGTGGAATAATGAGCAATGTACTTTCGAACCTTGGGGTAAAGGTGATTTCGCATGCGATTTCGAGATGTGAGTTGCAGATGAGGCTTTACGAAGGTAATAATGTGTATATTGCGACAGAAAATGGATTAAAATCGCCTGTTGATGCGATACGTGGAGAAGATGAGCGCATGGTGCATTATATAATAGAATTTAGAAAAGGGGATACAATTAGCATAGGAAAAAGTAAGATTGTATCTCCTTCTGCAAACAGGTTTATTGCTACATATGACCCTGCGAATACAAGGTTAGATATTGACAAATCGTTCAGAAAAGAGATTGTTAATAATTTAGATATAATCCAATCAGTAATTCTAACTGGATATCATTTGCTAAATAAAACAAATTACAGGGATAGGATAAGAGAATCGATTAACGATATACTTGGATGGAAGAGGATTAAGAGAGACCTTCTTGTGCATACAGAATTTGCAGATATACATGATAAAGAGATGCTAAGATACTATGTAGAGATGATGGGTTCAGTGGTAGATTCTGTTGGGATGAACGAAGATGAACTTGAAAGTGTATGCGAGGTATTTGAAAGAAAGATGAGGGATAAGCATGCGGATACTGTATTTTTAAACGCAAGTTGGTTATTTACCAGGCTTGGAGTTAAGCGTCTAGTCGTTCATACAAGGAAATATTCAATAGCCCTTACGAAAGGTAATCCAGAATATGAGAGAAATGCACTCTTGTTTGGTTGTCTTGGAGCTGCTACACGTGCACATAAAGGGAATTTTAGCGGTATTAAAGACATAGAGGATACGAATGTGGTTCTTGAAATAGATGAAGAATCGATAAAAGAAGAGGATAGACTTAATAAAGTGGTAAAGTTGGATAATGGGATTGGTAGATTTAAGAATGGAAAGGTGATTTTTTCGCCTGTGAAATATTGTGAGAATCCCGTAAACACAGTTGGCTTGGGCGATTGTTTTACAGCATGCAATATTGCCTTGATATCAATCTAACTTTTTTGCGAATTTTTTAATTATTTTTGTGAAATTGAGAAAAAATGTTTATAAAAGGAATATGATGGGAGGGTTGGTTGAGGTATTAGAAATCTATTTATGGTTCGAGGACGTTATTATATCAGTTTTTAAGAGGGATATGGAATGAAAACGGGACGCTCTGAAGAAAAAGACTTTTTAAACGATAGAGCGTTCGATGAAGAAGAAGGTGAAGAGGAAATAGAAGAGGAAAGTGAATTGAGTGAGGATGAAGAAGAAGGTGAAGAGGAAATAGAAGAGGAAGAAGATGATTCTCTAATAGAAGGAGAGAGTTTCATAGACATAAAAGGCTTGGAAACTAAAAGGGTGGAAACTTTGCACTCCAAGCCAGGACTTACGCTCAAGGATACCAAAAAGGGATTGATAAATGGCAATGGGTTTACGAATGGACGGCGTGGGCTAATAAATGGCAATGGGTTAACTAATGGTTTAACGAATGGTCAGAAGGGAAAGAGTTGGGATTTTGGGATAACAAATGGATTGAGTCATTCGAATGGGATATCGAGAATAGATGGTAAGAGGAAGAGATTTGCAAGGGCATTAGCAGTTTTAGGTATAAGTTTGCTTATATTTGTAGCGATAATTCCACCGGTAATAAATATGATATTTCCTGGAAAGGAAGGGATATCGATAGACGGTGATTTTTCTGATTGGGCAGGTAAGGTAAAACTTACAGATTCGAGAACAGATTCTGTAAGGGGCGGAACGAATATTGTTGAGTATTCGTCAGATTTAAATGATGAAATGTTGTGTTTCTATATCAAGACAGAAAAGTTTGTATTTTCCGATACTGCAAAAGATGGAGTTTCGGCGTTTTTTATATTTATAGATGTAGATTCTAATTATGAGACGGGATATTTAATCAATGGCTTGGGGGCGGATTATAAAGTCGAACTTATAGGGTGGGATAAAAGTATTCGGGCAGTATCCTTGAATGTGTGGAATGAGTCAAGAAACGGATATGATTGGAATGGATTTGTTACAAAGGGGAGCGTATCGTATGCTGCGATAGATAGAGAAATAGAAGTGGGGATACCAAAAACTCTGTTAGGCTTGGACGAGAGTAAGGGTGAGAATAAAAAAGTAGTTTCAGTGATAGTGGGGTATCCTGATAATATTTCTGGAGGTATGATAGATATTTCAGACGTCCCTGTATCATGTATTGGTGGTAGTGTAAAGGCATCTGTAGAATATCCGGTTAGAGGAACGATAGATGCCCTAAAAGAAAATGTTGTTCTTATTGTAAGGTTAAATGCGTATGGTAGTGATGTAAGAATCAATGGATTTAGGTTACATCGGCTTGGAACTGCATCTGCATCTGATATATCACAAATTTCTATTTATACTGATAATGGGAATTACATGCTAGATTCAGCAGATGTGCAAGTTGGGATTGCAAATCAGATAAACGAAATTATAAATTTTGATTTAACCACTCCACTTACTTTAGAAAAAGATAAGGAAAAGACCCTGCTAATAGGAGTAAAAGCAAGAACAGAAGCAAGAGCAGGAGTAACTTTTGGTTTGAAATTTGTAGGTGTTTCGGATATAAAAACAGATTATGGAGTTGGCATAGAATCACAACCTAATAAACTATACTATATAGGAAATACGACTGGAACTATAGTAATAGATGGAGCATTTGAGGATTGGGCGAATGTGGAAAAAAGGCAAGATACCAAGGATGGAAGTGCGAATCCGAATACAGATTTAAAGTCTTATGCAGCGAGTAACGATACGAGTAGCATATCATTATACATGAAAGTTGGAAAGGTGGTTCTTGGAGGAAGTGAAGTTCCTGAAGTAAAACTTGAGAAGATTACGAATATAGGTGGTGTCTCGGGTGGTGTTAGTGGAGAGCCTGCAGAAGTTGATAGAGATGTGGCATTGTTTTATATCGATACAGATAAAAATACAAGCACTGGGTATTGTCCATATAGTTTTCCAATAGGTGCAGATTATCTGATAAAAATCGAAGGTTCGAGAGGGAATATAATATCTTCAGCGTTGTATAAGCACATTGATGGAAGAGAAGAATACAGTTGGTCAAGAATTATGAATGTATCCTCAGCATGTGCAGGGAGCGAATTGGAAGCGCAGATATCTTTTTCGTTATTGGGCACGAATTCTACGAATGGCGCAGCGATATATTATCAAATAAATGGATGGAAGAGTGAGAAGTTGTTTTATTCGAATGTGCCCATAAACCTTGGCATTTCAGAATCTACAAGGACACATACGAATGGTTCTCGTTCTGCGCCTGTTATAGATACTGGGAATCCAGATTATGTAGAAGCAGCCTTTGGGTCTGTTGAGAATTCAGTAAAGGCGTCGAATTTAGCACATACTGGATGCACGATTTCATGGATAACGAATGTCCCTGCAAGTTCTGTGGTAAGGGTCTATACGGATTCTGCAGGGACGAATGAGATAGCCGAATCTCCGTTTACAAACAATTATTTTGGAAGTTCATCGACAAAACATTATGTTACAATAAGTGCGGAGACGATTGCAAATGCAGCAGAGGGAACGACTTTTTACTTTAATGTAACCTCTTCGAATGTGGACGGGTCAGATACAGCGCCTAGTTCTGGGTTGTATAGTTTCTGCAAAGCAATAGGGACGCCGTCGCCTACAGGAAATAACATTGTGGGGATAGTTTACGATAGCGGATATAATCCTGTAAATGGCATAATAGTAATAGTCAAAGATATTACGCATGATTCTGCATATCTTTCGATAATATCGGGAGACCCATCGGTTGGGGTCGATGGTGGTTGGATGTTTGATGTCTCCTCTTTTAGGTCAAAAACAGGTGCACTAATTACAGTTAGTGCAGGGACGATAATAGTAGCGGAGGCTTGGGGGAATGGCGAAGGGAATGATACCACAGGCGATTACACATATCAGGCGATTGGGGGAGATGAGCAGTTGCCTGACCTTGTGTTGGCTGATGAGCCTTTAGGTGTCCCCGAATTTGAAGAGGTAATAATGCCTACGATTGCGGTAATAACAGTGATGTTTTTGTATAGAACTAAAAAAAATCGAGCAAAAGGGAAGAAGGAAAAAAGAATGTGATTTATTTTAAGTAAAAAAAAATAGGATTTTTGAGAATAAGTATTTTGGCGAATATTCTCGTTGCGAATTAAAAACTGTGCCGATATTTATTTATATTGTGAGACTTATCTATACAGATAGTAGGTAACCGAAAGAGAGGGGGATAAAAATGAAGATTGATGGAAGAAAAGGTGCGCTTGCAAGTAGGATTGTTGTTTTTTGGGTAGTTGGGTTGATGCTTTTTACTTCGTTTGTGTCTTTGATTGATGTAAAAAGGAATGCAGAGATGCCGAATGATAAAGGATTGATTGATGATTCTGTAGTAAATGGGGGCGTTGATAAACCTGTATTTGACAAGTCCAAGCCTGCAAAGTTATATCTAAAAGCAGGGGTGTTTGACCCGAAGTATGAGAAACCAAGCATATCACCTATGCTTTCTGCAAAGTTTGATGCGAATTATGGTGGATATTATATAGTTCAATTTGTAGGACCTGTAGAACCTGAATGGCTTGAGAAGATTGAAAAGATGGGCGCAACCTTCTATGATTTTATTCCAGATTATGCATACGAGATGAAGATATCCCCCTCGAAGTTGAATGCAGTAAGACAACTGCCATTTGTAAGATGTGTAATAGATTACGAGCCTGCCTTTAAGATTTCACCTGAATTGATGGAATCAGAGCCTTATGTGGAAATAGAAGTATTCTACTTTACTGAAGTGCCTAAGATAGAGAATATGAAAGAACTTTATCTTGGACCAAATCATGAAGGACCTACATGGTATGAAGGAGAGATAAAAGGAGTGATAGGAGGTAGGACAGCAGAAGAGAGGTTGTTAGGAACTATGAGCCTCGACGGCTTTGCGAATATAAGAGACATGCCGATAATGGAAAATAGACCATTCCATGCGAGGTTTGAGCAAGCAAAGAAAAGAGTTCAAGAAAGAATGGCAGAACGTGAATTTTCAGTAAGAGAGCATGTAGCACAAGAACTTGCAGAAAGGTATGGGGTAATAATTACAGGGGAGACTTTAGATTCTGTTAGAGCAGTAGTTCCACATGGTATGATATACCTGCTTGCAAGAAATCCGAGTGTGAAATGGATACAGCCCTATTATCCAAAGAAGGTTGCAATGAATAATGTAGTGCAATATACGGGTGCTTCGACAGCAGGCTACTATGGAGGACAGAGTGGATATGGTAATGTTACAGTTGCAGTTTATGATTCTGGATGCCAATGGTCTCATTTGGAATTCTTAGATGGAAATGGAGGCTCTGGAGTGGGGACTGATGCTAATCCAAAAACACCTGCATATAATGGGGTGATTGTAAGATATATGTATGATTCTTCGGGTGCACTGGATGCAGGAGGTGGTCCATCTACTAGCCAAGCCGAGATTAGCCATGGGACGTGCACTGCGGCTATTGTGGCTGCTGCGTATGGGAATTATAGTGGAGATGCATATCCTGGCATGGCGACTTCTGCAAGGCTTATAATTCAAGAGATGTATGGCTTGGTTGATACTAGTGGCAATGTAATAACCGACGCATCATATTCTACGGTCCATACTGCGATTGCAGATGCGAGGAGTTATGGCGCCTCTGTTCATTCGAACAGTTGGGGTGGAGATGCAAATGGTGTGTATGGTTCATGGTCAAGCACACTTGACCAAGATGTAAGGACTTACAATATGGTTGTGTGCTTTGCTACGGGTAATGAGGCAGGCAAATGTTCTGAAGAAGCAAGTGCAAAGAATGTGATTTCAGTAGGCGCATTCGATGATAAAAATACATTATCTACGGCAGATGATATAGCAACTACATTTAGCAACAAAGGTACTGATGATGGAAGGATAAAACCTGAACTTATGGCAGTTGGGAGTTCGAATGTGCAATGTGCGCAATGGACCAACGATGCAACTGATAATTCATATACGACGACGATGGGTGGAACGAGTGCCGCGACGCCAATAGTTGCAGGGGCTGCTGCGATTGTTATAGATTGGTATAAGGCACAGAATGGTGGCTTGGAGCCTTCAGCCTCATTAGTAAAAGCGTTGCTTATAAACAGTGCGCAGAGGATTGTGAATATTGGACATATACCGAGCATAAATCAAGGTTGGGGTATGGTCTATCCAAAGGGTGTAACTACAAACACAAACCTATATTATACAGACCAATCGGATTCAAATAATATACTTACGGCAGGCTCGGTAACTTCGAGACATATATGTGTTGAGGCAGCAGGAGGACCTTTGAAAATCACAGTGGCTTGGTCTGATAAGAATGGAGCGGCAAGTTCTTCGCAGACACTTATTAATAATATAGACTTGCAGGTTTCAGGCGGTGGGAATTTATATATAGGGAACAACTTTGCGAATTCTTGGTCTGTTGCAGGCTCTGCATCACCAGATACGAAGAACAATGTAGAATGCGTTTATATCCAAAACGCAGTTGCAGGAACTCTATACGACATATACATAAATGGCACGCCCCAAGCCGACGTTCTCTCTTCTGTTCCTGGTGTGAACCAGGATTTCTCATTAGTAATCTCAGGTGTAGTTTCTGGCATAGGTAAAGTTACCTTCTCGGATAAGAATCAGTATGGGTATTATAAGGCAGGGAATGCGATTATTAAAGTTTCAGATTCGAATGCGCCTGGGAATAATGTGTTTGTGAATGTATCTAGTACCAAATGTCCCACGCCTTTACAAATCACTCTGACAAGAGAAGGTAGTTCGAATGTATTTTCAGGTAGCGTTTCGTTTAACAGCACAGCGATAGTTTCGTACGGCACAACTGTGGCTGTGTATCGTAACGATTCGTTAACTGTTCATTATCAAGATACTATACCTGCGATTAACAATAGGTATGACTATGCGCTATATGATGAAGTTGCACCAATAATCTCGAATGTCGTTATATCTTCGGTAAAATATACTGCAGTAAAAGTTGCTTTGAATGTGAATGAAGAGGCGAAAGTTACATTCTATTATCAGAATAGGACGAATTCAAAGTGGTACGAGCGGACAACAGGAGATTACTATCCCCCTGAGGTTTATGATGGAGTGTCCTGGGTAATTGGGGGGATACAGAACGATGCAGAATTCTGGTTGCAGATAAATGCAACAGACTATGCAGGTAACAATGCAACTGATAAGAATGGGGGTTCGTACTTTAAATTCAGAACTGCGTTACAGCCGTTTAAACTACTACTTGTGCAAGATTCTATGCAATTTGAAGGAGGCTCTACCGCGAACCCGAAAGGTGGCGACCCGTATGCAATGATTTACAATGGATATATATGGCCAGATTCGGGTTGGTGGTTTGCGCATAACCTCGCGATGAATGGATACATATGGGATACTTGGAATACAAATGCTACGAGGACAGATGCGACAAAATGGGCATATCCGGGCGACGGCTCGCCTTCGCAAAGTGTGATTGTAGGTGCAGGAGACCCCGTGCCGCTTTCTACACTTCAGCAATATAATATCGTGGTTTGGGATTGTGGTTCTGATGGTTCATATTTCAATCCAAGTACAAACCGTATATCGGATGCAAACGAAGCAATAACAAACGGTGGGACAAGACCTAGAGATGGAGGTACAGCTGTAGATGATGAAACGCCAATTAGACAGTATATTTCAGGTGGAGGTTCATTCGTTGCAATAGGGGCGCATATTGCATTCGATGCAGGAAATGCATTGCAATATACCTATGGTACTTCTTATCAAAGTGCAGGAGAAGGAGCATCCCCCTCGGCTTGGTTGCATAATGACATGAATGTTAAATTTAACACTGACCTAGTACTTGCTTTTGCGCTTGGGAATCCGACGGACCCCATTGGAAAATATTTTGAGTATCTCTATTTCAGTGAGTTATATACGTCAGGATACCTTTACGTGAATTTTGCAGACGACTTGTTGATTTACAACAATAACAATCCTATATATGATACAGAGTATGGGAGCGAGCCTGCAACAACGAATCTTGTTTCTTTCGATGGTGAAGATTTCAAGATAGGAAACGGTCTAAAAGCAGGGAATAATTGGACTGCGATAAGAAATACGCCGAATGCAAATTCACGAACCTACTTCCAGGCGACTTCATGGGGCTGGTGCGGTCTGTGCGACCCTGTCGATTTGGATTATGATGGATATGATGATTATTCTGCAGATTTTGGCATAAGTTACAAATGCAGGCTACAGGAAAGGATACTTAGTTGGTTAGCCAAGCCGAATTCTGTTTCTGGCAATGTGAAAAACGCGGCGCTTATGGATTCGAATGCTGACAAGAGCGTAAATCCGAATATGGCAGGTGTTGCTATACAGGTGTTCAATGTGTCTGCAGGTGCGGATTCTTCAGTAATAGTAGGAGCTACGACGACGAATTCAGAAGGGAATTACATAGTAGATACTTTATCAGCAGGGTATAGTTATCGTGTAAAAGCCTGTGGAGCAGGGAGGTATCAAGACGAATGGTGGAACGAATGGCATACAGGAGATGCAGGCAGTCCGACATCTATAGTTGCAATTTACCAAGGAGATGTGCCCAATATTAACTTTACTCTTGATTCTGGTGCTATTTGGGGCACAGTTTACGATGAAAATGGACCTGTATATGACCCGAATTGGGGAAGTGCTGTTGTTATGGCATATAAGAACGGAACTGAGGAACTTATCGATTATGACTGGACAGATATCGAAGGAAGGTATGTAATTACCGGCTTGGGTGCAGGTGTGTATGACTTGAAAGTGCATCCAGTTCCTTTAGTTGATGGCTCGATTGCAAATTATCTATATAAAAACGCATCTGTTGACTGCATAACGATAACCTCTTTACAACATAAGTATCCAGTGAATATTTATCTTAAGAAAGCAACGGGCACAATTTCTGGATATGTAAGAAGTTTGGGGACAAATTCACCAGTTGCGGGTGTGGAAGTCTGGGCAGAGTCAGACGGTGCAGATGGTGTTGTGCAAACAGTAACTGCAATAACTAACGGGAGCGGATATTATCAGTTAAAAGACCTAAAGGCAGGGCAGACATTCAATTTGTCGATATACAAACCAGGTTGGTATCAGAAATACTACACGCAAAACTATACTGTAATTATGGATACCGACATACCGAATGTAAATTGGATAATTAAGCGTGCTCCTAAAGTGCTCCTTGTAGATGATGACAGAAATGCAGGAACAGATGGAATTGCAGGGCATAAGACGACTTTGAACAGTATGGGATTTTCTACGACATATACAGATACAGGTAACTACTATTTGGCTTGGGATAACATGGGCTCTAACCCAGGCGAATCTGCATCTACTTATGGCGGCATTCCAAACGAAGCAAATCAAGGTACTTTCTTCCATTCAGATTATGCGCCCTGGCCGCACTGCTGGGACATTGAAAGAATATTCTGGTATACAGGCACGGATACTATATCTACGAATGCAGAAAATCCAGATTCGCCCACAGGTGCAACAGTTTCTACACTTACCTGGCATACTTGGGATGATATCCTATTTGTGTATCAACTCTTTTTAGGCGGAAAGATGGTTTATGAAGGGAGCAAACTAGGCACAGACTTAAACTCTACAGGGTATAATGGAGGCTCGGCATTCGACACAAATTATGGTGCATACTTAACAGATGAATATTTCTATCTTGCGATATTTGCACAGATAGATTTTGTCAAATTTGGACAAGGAAAAACAAGTGCTGCAGCAGTTGCAACTAATCCCCTTACAACTACACCAAACAACGTTGCAACGATTACATTTGCAACAGGAGTTGATTTTCTTGAAACTTGGAACGACCCCACACAATATGCAGCATACAAAACTACTGGTGGAGGCCCTCAATCGAATGGATATGTGGTATCAAATGTATGGGGTTTCCTCGGTGGTGCCTATGAGATAAATACGATTGTGTTTGGAGTAAACTTCTTTTCAGGAGGTGCAACTAATAAAGTCCAACTGATGGGTAATATCCTTGCATACTATCCATTGGATTTGCCATGCAGATTAGAGAACTTCACGGTTACACCCACAGAAGGGGCGCCCTCACAGCCTTCAGGTTCTACTACATACAATTACACATGTGTATATTACAGCGAGGATAATGAGACCTGCAGATATAATCCATGGGATGAGAACAGTTATGGATACATCATTCTTTTAATAGATGAGGACCCGAACTTCTACGCGTTCATGGAGAAAGTAAGTCCGAGCGATACTTCAGTCCCTGCGTATTTCAGGGATGGCAATTTTACAAACGGTGAGGTCTTCTATAACAATACAGCAAGGATGGCACAGTACAATCCCTCGTGGGAAGGCTTGAAGGTAGGGCATCATGTATTCATGATTGAAGCAGTCGAGTATAATGGTATGAATTGGGATAATACAGGATGGGTTTATGGACCTGAAATTGGAGTGCCTGCGCTCTCAGGTGGTGCATGTAACAGAACAGAAGGGAATTACACAGAGCCGTTTAAATTCGATGTGATATATACGGATTCAGGAAACCTTGCGCCTGCGTATGTTCGTGTGGTAATTTCAGGACAGTATTCATATAATATGGCATTGAACACATCAGCAGAAGCGATATATCGCGATGGAAACTATGCAAACGGCGAGAAATATACAGTTACGGTATATCTGCCTTCAGGTGCGCACTACTACTGCTTCATGGCAAAGAATACGGCTGGTGCAAGTGCAGAAGGCGATACATATATCCATAATGGGCCGATAGTATACTATTTCAAGACGATTACATTCTCGTTAGGCTGGAATTTCATAGGACTGCCATTTATCACGAAGAAGAACTATAATGTAACCACGGGTTCGAACGATATATTAATAGATATAGGACCTATGGCAACTAAGATTTCAAGATGGAATGCAGCAACAGGGCAGTGGGTTACATATAACAGAGGGAGTGCATTTGGTAAATTTGCAATCCTTAACGGAAGCGGATACATGGTATACGTAACCTCTGCAACGACTTGGACAATCATTGGCTTGAACTTTACAGTGCCTCTTAAATATTCGCTATCATTAGGCTGGAACTCAATCTGTGTTGCTAAGTTTGGAGATACAAATTACGATGTGGGCACGGGTTCTCAATTATTGCTACAAAGCATAGGTCCGAACGCAACCAAGATTTCAAGATGGAACGCGGCATCAGGGCAATGGGTAACATATAATGCAGGAAGTGCGTTTGGCAAGTTTGCAATAAAGAACGATGCAGGCTATCTTGTATATGTTAATATAGCAACCACCTGGACGCCAACTTAACAAAATAGGAGAAGATAAATACTAAAACGCCTATGACTATTGGGAAAATAAAATGGAGGAAGATGGATGAAAGATGCGAGAACAACATCGATAATAATAACATCTTTATTTTTGTCGGTTCTAGTTATGATGCCGTTCGCATGTGCAGTCCCTGTAATAGATACTGGGAATCCACCATACGAAGAGTGGCCACAAGGGACTGTTGAGAACTCTGTAAAGGTTTCGAACCTGAGGGAATCAGGATGCACAATATCTTGGATTACTGATGTTCCATCATCTTCACGAGTCGATGTATATTCTGATGCAGCAGGAACTATTCCCGTAGATGGCTCACCTTTTACAACAAATTATTTTGGTGTTTCATCAACAAAACACTATGTGAATGTTGATAGTTCAACTATAGTAAATGCAGCAGGGGGGACGACGTTCTATTTTAAGGTAACTTCGAGCGATGGAACAGAAGATGTTGCACCCTCTGCAGGTGCTCTATATACATTCAGGAGAGCAAGTGACACACCAAGCCCGAAGGGTAACATCTGCGGCATGGTCTATTCAGACCCAGGACCAACCAACCCTGTAAACGGCGTTATAGTTTACGTGAATTGCACGAATAAAAACTCCGCACTTCTTTCTATAATTTCAGGCGACCCATCGGTTGGGGTTGATGGCGGTTGGATGTTTGATGTAAGTGCTTTTAGGAACATGGATGGCACTTTATTGACAATTACTGCAGGTGATACACTTGTCGCAGAGGCTTGGGGCGCTGAATTGGGTAATGCTACAACTGGAGATTATACATACCAGGGAAATCCTGGCGGGAATGACGAGTTCCTCCCTGATATGATTTTGTCTTCTGCACCATTGGGAATACCTGTTGCAATCCCTGAATTCTCACAGATAATCCTGCCAATTGTAGGTGTAATAATCTTTGTTTTTGCAACTGCATATGTGAGAAGAAAGTAATTTTTTAATAGTATAATTATCTTTTTGTTTTTTCTTTTTTTCTCCTTTCTTATTTTCTGTTATTTCTTTCTTCGTTAGAGATTAGCCTTTTACTTTAATGTAAACCCAAATACTAATATGGTAGCATTTAGATATAGTGCCGAAATAAAATCAGATGCTTAATAGAATGGTGGTCTTATGAGGCTAAAATTTACAGTTTGTGTGCTTGTAGGATTCTTTGTTTTTTTTTCACAAATTTGTAATGTTCTTGCAGTCCCTGTAATAGATACTGGTAATCCTCCATATGAAGAATGGCCTCAAGGGTCAGTTGAGAATTCTGTAAAGGTCTCTAATTTGAAAGAGTCAGGATGTACCATATCATGGATTACGGATGTTCCATCATCATCGCGTGTGGATGTATATTCAGATGCCGCAGGCACAGTTCCTGTTCAAGGCTCGCCTTTTACAACAAATTATTTTGGTGTTTCATCAACAAAACATTACGTTACAATTGACAGCACAACGATAGTAAATGCAGCAGCGGGGACCACATTCTACTTTAAGGTAACTTCAAGCGACGGAACAGAAGATGTTGCGCCTTCCTCAGGTGCTCTTTATACGTTTAGGAAAGCAAGTGGCACACCAAGCCCGGCAAATACTGTTGCAGGTGTTGTTTATTCGGACCCTGGGCTAACCAACCCTGTAAACGGCGTTATAGTTTACATAAATTGCACGAATAGAAACTCAGCACTTCTTTCTATAATTTCAGGCGACCCATCGGTCGGAGTTGATGGTGGTTGGATGTTTGATACAAGTGCTTTTAGGAACATGGATGGTAGTTTGATGACAATTAACGCAGGAGATATACTTGTAGCGGAGGCTTGGGGCGCCGAATTAGGTAATGCAACTACGGGTGAGTATGTGTATCAGGCTGCAGGATTCGAGATGCTCCCTGATATGGTCCTTACGGCTGTGCCCTTAGGTGCCATGGTAACGCCCAAGCCGGACTTAACCATATCTGCAGCATCGATTACATTTACACCCTCGAGCATAAGTTTAGGCGAGAGCGTATTAATTTCAGTAAATGTATCGAATGTAGGAGATGATAGTGCATCTGATGTAAGCGTGAAGTATTGCGAAGATGTGGAAGATAATGTAATAGGATATGGGAATGTATCCATAATAAATTCGAGCGAGACAAAAACTTCTTCTATAATATACACACCTCAAAGTGGAGGAATGCATGAGATATATGTGTATGTTGACCCTGCGAATGAGATTGAGGAAACAAATGAAAATAACAACAATGCATCGAAGTCTATATTTGTTATTCCAAGTTCGAATATTGCGCCTGTGCTAACCGATGGCTTGGTAACTCCTCTCTCGGGCAACCAGACAACTGTCTTTACTTACAGTGTAAATTATACGGATGCGGACAATAACGCACCTACGGTAAAAGAAGTGATAATAGATGGGAACGCGTATGTTATGAGTTCTGAAGATACGAATTATACAGATGGTGCGATATTCAAGTACCAAACAACTTTGTCAGTGGGAACGCACAATTACAAGTTTAGATTTTCTGACGGCTTGGATGTTGTAAATACATCTTTGACTGACGGACCTGTGGTAACTTATCTAAATCATGCGCCTGTACTTACAAATGGTGTTGTTTTGCCTTCTATGGGGACTGTAAGCACACAGTTTGTGTATTCTGTAAATTACACGGATGCGGATAACGATGTGCCTGTAATTATGAATGTTACCATAGATGGAGTTGAACATACAATGACTACACAAGATAATATATATTCAGACGGTTCTATATTCACATATAACACGACATTACCAGAAGGAACACATACTTATTCGTTCAAGTTCTCTGATGGATACGACACGGTTCAAACACCTGTTTATACGGGACCTACGGTAGGACAGGAAAACGCAGTTCCTACACTTTCAAATCCATCTGTATCGCCGACAAGCGGATTTGATGGCGCATTATTTACCTATACTGTAACCTACACAGATGCAGATAATACACCACCTACGATTGCACGAGTATATATCGATGGAAACACAAGAACGATGAGTTCAAACGATGGAAGTTACGACGATGGTTCTACGTTTACATATTCAACGACTTTGTCTGCCGGAACGCATAATTACTATTTCGAGTTTTCAGACGGCTACTGGACTGTAAGATTGCCAGAAAGCGGGACTTTCGTAGGTCCTAATGTTACAATAAACCATGTTCCTTCACTACTTTCGCCGCAAGTTAATCCAATAACCGGAATCGAAGGAGCATCCTTCACATATCAGGTTATTTATCAAGATGAAGATAATACCACACCTACCGTTAAGAGGGTATACATCGATGGAACTCCATATACCATGATGACCTCTGACTCGACTTATTACGATGGTAGTTTGTTTACCTATACTACGAGTTCTTTAAATACAGGGACACATACATACTATTTTGAATTTTCAGATGGTGTAAATACTGTAACTACTACTGTACTCGGAGGACCAACAGTATATGAAAACACACCCCCAAGCCTAGCTAGTGGTAGCGTATCGCCAACAAGCGGTATTTCAGGAACTACATTTACCTATTCTGTAACTTACACAGATGCGGAAAATAACACACCCACGATAAAACGAGTGTATATAGATGGAATTGCGCACGACATGGCAACTTCTGATTTTACCTATGCTGACGGCTCGATATTTACAGTCTCTAAGGTTATTACTACAACGGGCAATCATCAATACTATTTCTTATTCTCAGATGGAAAGACAGCAGTCAGGCTACCTGCAGCCGGAAACTTTTCAGGTCCTCAGGTTGAGGCACAAACCTATCCACCTGTTCTTTCTGCATGTGTAGTAACACCGCAGTCAGGAGATACTTCAACTTCGTTTACTTTTTCTGCAACTTACACTGACCAGGAAAATACTGCACCTGCTGTAAGGAGTGTATATATCGACGGCTCGCCGTATCTTATGACATCTACAGATAATACATACTCAGATGGTGCGCAATTCACATACACAACCACCCTTTCAGCAGGGGTTCATGAATATTATTTCCTATTCTCAGACGGAACATATACAGTTAGATATCCGGAGACAGGCTCGATTTCAGGTCCTACAGTTTCGCAAATAAAACACGCACCCACGCTCTATCAGGGAGGAGTTTCGCCACAAACTGGAACTACACAAACAATTTTTACATTCTCGATATATTATGCAGACTTAGATAACGATGCCCCTAGTATAAAGAACGTTTATATCGATGGAACTGCGCATGCAATGAGTTCTACAGATACAAATTATGCAGATGGTTCGCTATTTACATATTCAACAACGCTCACGCTCGGCTTGGGGACTCACACTTTCTATTTCCATTTCTCAGATGGCACGAATGAAGTTCGCGAACCTGCCTCAGGTTCGTATTCAGGACCCACAGTAACTCAAGATTCTTACGCGCCTACCTTATATTCAGCGTCTGTAAGTCCCTCATCAGGCGATACAACAACACTATTTTGGTTCAATGTAACATACAAAGACCAGGACAACGACCCGCCTACAGTAAAGAAGGTAGTCATAGACGGCTTGGAAAGAATAATGGCAACACAAGATAATGTCTATTCTGATGGATCTGTGTTTTCATATCCGACGACCTTATCAGCAGGGAACCATAACTACTATTTCCTATTTTCAGATGGAAAAACGAATGTGAGATTGCCTACATCGGGAACTTTCTCAGGTCCTTATGTGTTGCAAGTAAATAATCCGCCGGTTGCAAAGATTTCAACTCCGAGTAACGGTTCTACATTTACTACAATCGATAATATAGCATTCAATGGCTCAGGTTCTTACGACCCTGAGGGAGATACATTAGCATACGAATGGAAAGATAATGGTAAGACTTTCGGGACTTCAAGTTCTTTTGTGGTGCGTCTTTCTGAAGGGACGCATAAGATTGTTCTTATAGTAACAGATAGCGGAGGTAAAAGTTCTCAGGCTGAGATTACGATAACGGTTACAAAATATAACACAGAACCTGAATTTAGTGCTTTGATACCTTATGACAATGAAGTAGTTGTAAATAACGCAATTACGATATCTTGGGAATGTATAGATTACGATAGTGATTATTTAACCTACGATGTTTATTTTGATAATTACGATGCATCTACTTTGTATATCGAGGGAACAGATGCCACAAGTGTGTATGTATCAAACTTGATTGATGGCATGACCTACTACTGGATGGTTGTTGCAAACGATGGATCGTGCAAAGTATCGTCAGCAAAAATGAGTTTCAAAGTGAATCTAACTGCGTTGCCGCCATCTTTGCAGGGTCCAGCACTCACGCCTACAACTGCTCCTTTCGATGGTTCTGTGGAAGTGTTAATAACAGTTACTGTAAAAGATGTGAATAATTTGCCAGTTGTAGTTACTGCAGATTTGTCATCTGTTGGAGGAAAGGATAATGCAAGGTTATATGACGACGGTACTCATGGCGATGAGTTCTCGAAAGATAACAAATATTCTTTAAGATTCAGTCCGATATCAAATTCTGAAGGGAGCATAACTATAACGATAAAGGCAGTGAACTCTAAGGGCTTGGGGAATTCCGCACAAGTAACGCTTATTTTAACATCGCCTGCTGTTGAAGAAGAGGAAGAAGTTAAAACACAAAGTTTAGCAAGTTATCGTGGATTTATAGCGCTTCTTGCAGTTGTGTTAATAGTCGTGTTTGCACTTGTAATAAAACTTAGAAGAGATAATGCTCGTGAAGCAGAGAGGATAGCAGAGGAAGAGCGCAGGCGAAAAGCAGAAGAAGAAGGAAGACGAAAGAAAGAGGAAGAAAGACGAAAAAGAGAAGAAGCAGAGAAGAACCCTGTAAAAGTAAAATGTCCAATGTGCGGTACTATAAATGAAGTGAAAGAGATAATAAGACCCTACGAGTTTAGGTGCTCAAAATGCGAACAGAAACTTAAACTTTCTAAATAATTTTTCTCTATTTAGTTTCTATTGTAGAGCACGAAAATTATTTCGCAAAAGGATTTTAAGATAGAGAAAAATTCAGAGCATGAAACTTGAGCAGATAGAGGTAGAGCATATAGGTGCGGATGTGCTCTACGATATGGAATCTTATTTGCTTTAAACTGAAATTACTCAAGTATTGTGGACGAGAACAATTCTGCATATATCTCTTGCCATCCAACTTGCAAATTTTGTAGTTCATTTACAAATCTGAATCCGTCATTAATTTGACAATGTTCATATATTGTTTGCTCATGAATTTGATAGCTTAGAGTAACATTACTTTGGGCTTGGTTTGTTTCCAAGTATGCCCAAACGGTAACATAGCCATACTTTTTTGAGTGGTTAGCCAAACTCATGTGGTGAAAAATCTCTATTCTTTCGTTTTCTACCTCTGAGAGATAACTGCCAACAATCGTAAGTTTGCCTTTTCCATTTATTTCCAGAGCTTTTTTGTTGTTGACAGGTGTGCTAATATTTGATTCAATTACATTATAAGATGCATTACCAAGCTCGACCTTTAAATGGCTCAGAATCAAAGATGGAACTCCATCGGAAGTCAACGGAATTGGAAGAATTAATTTATAGGGGACATCGTCACCTGCGTCCAAAGTCAATCTCAATGTGATTTCAGACGTAGGTATATAGGTAGTTTTATTTACAGACATCACCAAGAAGATTAACATCGTAACTAGTGCTATTATAACCCCTGCTATCAGTATGATTTTACTTGTTTTTTTGGGTATCATAGTTATCTCCTTACCAGCTATTCATCCCACTAAAAGCACCAAGCCAGATTAATTGCATTCCAACAATCACTACAATAATCAATTGCGTGAGTATCCCAAGGATAAAGTTTCGTTTGAAGAGCACATGTATGTCCACAATGTTCATTATCGTCATTTGGAGGATCCACATTAATGAGGTGGGCTGCCTTTGGGTTGTGGTCGAAATTATTCGTTGCGTCGGTGGAATTTGGATAATAGACTCCCATAAGGTTATGACCCAATTCATGCATGAATAAGTGTGCCTGCATAGTCGTTCTGTCTGTCCATGGCCAAGTTCCTCCAAGGTTATCATCATATAAAACAAACATATCTCCTCTAGTCTCCCCTTCACCAAGCACACTATCAGAACCCATATTATTTCTGGGTGCCATCACACAGTAATGGAAGATCCCATGTCGGCTGTTGGTAAAATAGTTCTCGTAGTAGTAACTCCAATTGCTTCTAAAGTTATTCTCATGAAGAATCTCCGTCCCGCCACCCATCCATCCGTCATTAATGTGCAATTTACAAGACGTGAACGTGGAGATCGTGCCGCTTAGACGGCTGGCTGTTTGCTTGCTCACATAGTTTTGCGGTGTTGTTTCTTTTATGTTCTATCGCCTCCTGTCTGTCTATGTCCAAAGAGGTTTATTATACCGCCGAGCCACCCCTTTGAACATGACTCGGCGAATTGAGATTGGTTGGTCGATATATGAAAGTAACACATACTGCATGATTGGTCATGTTGTAACAATTTCTACTTTCACTTTCATCTTTTGCCAACCATTTATACATAGGGCATCAATAGTTTCTTTTGCTGTGTAACTACACCCATCGCTTCCCATATTTTTTTTGTATGAAATATTTACTGTTATTTGATGTGAAGTAGACGATTTCCATATCCAAATATAATACTCTTCGGAAAGATCTGTTGTTCTATTTTCTGCCATGCTTAATGTTGCATCATATTGATAAACACCATAGTTCCTTTTGATTTCGAATGTGCCTAACAACGAAATATTCCCTCTGCCATTAAGCATCAAAGCAGTTCCTTTTTCTGTATTAGTAACTTGCCAAGAGTACTCCCCACTTGAGGTCTGAATATTTTCCACAACTTCAGATTGTTTTCCCCCCTCTTTTAGAGGAATTGGTAGGTATAATGACATGGTATCAGGCAATTCAGAGGTTATTTTTACTGAGTATTTGAGATTGATGTGATATTCTTTTGAGCCCACTTGGTATATATGAAAACTTACAAAGCATATGCCCAAAATCACTATTACAATTGTTATAAATGCAACAAATAGTATTAAGCGTCTTCCCATCTTCATTAATTCCACCTCTCAGAAGGATGATGCTATATTCACTTGGCTCCAGTGGTGGGTGCAGTAATCTATGTTGTTTGTGTCCCCTCGTTTCATGACACAATTTGAGTCATTACAATAATTTTCTGGGGTTCCATCGCTATCCTCATCTGTCCCCGGGGTATCCCAATCTATGACGTTTAGGTTATGCCCCAGTTCGTGCATAAAAACACTAGCTACATTGAACGAGTGGCCGGTATAAACTGCGAATGTATCACTTCTCACATCACCCTGTCCCCAATTACTAGTCCCTCTTTCGTTGTGTGCCATTAAACACCAATGGAAGATCCCCTCACGCGCATTTGAGAAATAGGCATCCTTGTAATCGTAGATATCATCCATATCTCCGTGTGTGTCATCGGGATCGGCGGGATCTGAATAGTATATCTCATCCAAATGCGTCACCTGTCCCCCGCCTCCCATCTCTCCTCTATCGATGTGTAGTGCAATCCCATGCCTTGCAAACGCCCAAGCCACTTTCGCCACCGCCTCATCGCTCATCTCGTGTCCTTCCATCCAGTCCACCTCAACGAAGATATCAGGTATATGTAAGCATGCCCATGCGCCAATTACATCACCTCGTTCAGTTGCAATCCCCAAGCCGTCATTATCGATACCCTCACGCAGCCGTCGGCAACGCTCGGGCTTGCGGCAGTGGCGGACTCCGCAGTGAACGGTGTGGCATCTTCAAGGAACGGTTGCCTGCGCATATATCGCTACTCGGTTCCATCCATTACTCAACTCTCTGCCTCTGAAATCATTTGTGTGATGGTGGATGTCTCCAATCGTAAGGTCGAGCCAGAGCCATGCAGTACCATTATCTGAGCCATGAGATAAATAAATCCATACATCTCCCAAAAGAGAATCTGAGGGATTTTCATCGGCTCCTGTCCACAAGTTTAGATCTATGTACCCGTTGGGGTGGCGCGCTTTGACATCGATTTGAGGCTCTTGAGAGGTTGTAAACACCATTGTTGCTCTGAGTTTTGTCATGTTCTCTCCTGTAAGATTAAAGACAGGTCCATAGGCACAATCAGTAATTTCGAGCGCGACATTTTTTCCAGTAACAGTGGTTCGATTGACCAAGTTTGAGACATGTCCTTGGGAAGTTACAGGGACTGGGAGCCATACGAAGAACTTTGTACCATCAGAAGTAGTAATGCAGGCACTATAGTCATAAACAATCTGCCATTGGTTTACTTTCCGAGGCTTAAGAAAACAACCGAATGATATCCCTACAATGAGGATTGATATTAGAAGTGAGACTACAATCATTCGTTTTGTGGTCATAATTGTCCCCCCTCTAATCTCCTCCTACAACTTGCGTGAAGTCAAGCACAGCCCATTGAGACGAAAAGTAATCCAGTCGATTGGCGTCTGCCGAGGGAGTATACATGACACTGTCTTTTTCATTGGGTTGACCGTTTGTATGACTCAGACCCAAGTTGTGACCCAACTCATGCATGAATGTGTTTTCCACTTTTGACACACGTTTCGTGACAATGAAATCATTGCCAGGTTGTTCTCCCCATCCTGCGGAGTCTATATGCCATTGATTGTTCCACCAAGACTCAGTTTCGTGAGTAAAGAGCACATAATGGAAAATGCCAAATCTAGCATGGTCAAAATAACTGTCAATCCTGCCATTTCCATTTCTATCTTCGCCAGCATCAAGAATGCCATTAAAGTTTTCGTCCTCACCATACTTGAAGTCGTAGAAATCATCCCACAGGCCGGGAGAATCAGGATTGCCGTTTCTGTCATCATCATCGTTGTCGTGGGTAAAACGAATCGTATCCTCGTGCGTTACCTGGCTTCCCCCGCCCATCTCTCCTCTATCGATGTGTAGAGCAATCCCATGCCTTGCAAACGCCCAGAGCACTTTCGCCACTGCCTCGTCGATCATCTCATGTCCTGGCATCCAGTCCACCTCAACGAAGATATCAGGTATATGGAAGCATGCCCATGCGCCAATCACATCACCTCGTTCTGTTGCAATCCCCAAGCCGTCATGGTCGAAATCCATCTGTGCAACTGCGGGGTCAGTGCCTGCCTGAAACATATCGGAGTGAGTTCGAGTCGCAAGTGCGCCTACCGTGCGAAAACGGCAGAGCGAAGTGTATCGCCACCGTGTGCATGATGGGATCAGTGTTAATATCTCGATGATTCCTTCGATGTTGGAGAGGATAGCAGTTTACGACGAACGTTTCGTCGTTTTCAATTGACATAGCAATTGTTTGCCGCTCTTTATGCTTCATATATTGGAGAGGGAACAGATATAGTTGCCGACGCCCTCAGGCTTCCGTTGGCAACGGATGGGCTTTTAAGCAAGTAATCTACCAAGTGCTGGAGCGCGGGGGCGTATAGTAGTGAACCTGGAAGTTTTCATTTTTCAACCTCTGGAATCTTGAGTTACGTGGACATGTTGAGACGAAATTTAAGACCTATCTCATCTGTGGAACTCCATACATCGATGTAAATTATAGGTTCGACTTGATGACTACTATCGATGCGCGCATATGAGGCGTTATCAACAGTACATCTAATACGCCGACCTCCACCTTCTATAACGCATATTTGAAACGTCCCGGTCACCGTATTGTCACTCCCAATTAGTGTTAGTTTTGATATCTCGGGGTCTGTGGCATTGATATTCATACTGAACCGGAACTTGTAGACAATCTTCTCATTCGGATTTTTTATCTTCAATTTCAAAACGCTCGAACTCTTAAGAGTATTGTTCTCGAATTGCATCTGACACCATTGGGATATATTCCCAGGAGTAACTTGGAGAAGCATGGTGATGTTGGAACTGGAGGTTAGATTTTCTAAACTTCCTTGATTCAACGAAAGATACAATGGAATCTGCTCTGGCGATAATGTTTGAATAGTAATATCGTGTAGTATATATGCGTCCTCAAAGCATCCCGAAATGCCTACGAAGGCAATGCAGATGGACATACTCCAAACATAAAAGTAAAACTGGTTGTGTCGGGGTCGATGGCGAATTTCTAACGATTTTTTCCAAAACCTCATATAACCACTCCCTCAATCGCAGTCAAATCAATTGCTGACCATTCTGTGGGCGTATAGTCCACAACTGAAAAGATGTAGGCATAATTCATACATGTAACAGGTCCATCTAGTTGAATTCCATAATTATCCCTATCTAGATGGAGGTTGTGACCGAGCTCGTGCATGAAAGTGCCTGCCTCAGCAGTAGAATCAATTATGAGAGGGTGGCCGTCCGAAAGGAGGATATCATCTCCAGGGTAGTCAGCAATCCCTGCATGACCACCGAAAATAATATCCTGGATGTGCCCTCCATCACAATTCATCATATGGACGAACAGACAATAATGAAAGATTCTAAATCGGGCTACATCAAAACAGCCATGAAGGTTATCGAGACCAACATCTACTTCATCATTTGGAGCACCGGATGGATATGTATCCCATCCATTTCCCCACTTGTAATCCCAGAAATCGTTGTTGTTACCAGCTACATCTTCCATCGCAATGGGAGAATAGTGCGCCACCTGGCTTCCCCCTCCCATCTCTCCTCTATCTATGTGTAGTGCAATTCCATGCTTTGCGAACGCCCAGACCACTTTCGCCACCGCATCATCGCTCATCTCGTGTCCTTCCATCCAGTCCACCTCAACGAAGATATCAGGTATATGGAAGCATGCCCATGCGCCAATCACATCACCTCGTTCCGTTGCAATCCCCAAGCCGTCATGGTCGAAATCAGACTGTGCAACTGCGGGGTCAGTGCCTGCCATCCGAAAAAGGCAGAGCAAGGTATATCGCCACTCTGAGCATGATGGCATCATTGTTGATTGCTCGACATTGCCTGCAACATTGGGTAAGATTGCAGTGTAACTCGATTGCTTTATCGTTCTTGCCTGACTTTGCCCTTGTTAGTCTTTCTTTTTCCTTCATATATCGGAGAGGGAGCAGATATATTTGCCGATATCCTTTGCCTTCTGATGGCAATATTTCAATGGGAAAGTGACGCACCCCCTACTCAAGCATGAGGCATCTATTTATGAAACCCCATAGACATATGTCCCATTGAGTAGTTGCCAATTTGCCATCATCTTACCATCTAACCTGTACTGAAGTTTGCTTGTACCCCGATCATTACTAAAGTAGTCAATCTGTAATATTATTTTGACATAGAGTGTTGCATTAGTTTCTCCCATCCATGCCCAGTTTTGAACTTTTCCAACGTTATCCTTTAGATTTCCAGTTCCACTCTTATCTACCATCATACTAAGAAATACAAGGGGGTCTCCATGTTTATCTATCTGGATATCTAGAAACTCATTTCCAGTGGATGTTAATCGACACGCTTTAGTCGAGTTTAATGTCAACGCTTCTCCGTGAGTTGTGGTTATCCGTCCATAGGTTGCACTGCCAGAAATGACACTTAGATACTTTGTAATATCTGATATTGTCCCATCGTTGTTAATGGGAAGTGGTAGATATAGACAATAGCTTCCTGAGTTGTTAGTATATATCTCTATAGTATATGAAAAGCTAATCGAACGTTTGTGCATATTCTTGTCATAGAGATGTAATATAATCGAGGGAAGCAGTATCAAAACTGCTGCAATTATGCATATCAGAATAATACGTTTTCGAGGGTAGGTCATTTGCCATCACTCCATCATAAGATAGCTCCAGCAAGGTCGATTGTAGCCCATTCCTGGGCTGCATAGTCCAGTATGTCTGTCGCTCCTTGTTTCATACATGTCCCAGTATATGGTGGGTTATCATCTAAACCAAGATTATGGCCTAATTCGTGCATGAATACAACTGCTTCCATTAAAGCATCGTTCATGTCTGAATCTTCGATATAGAAACTATCTCCAGGGTGCGCACCCATGCCCCAGTTTTCCCAGGAAAAAGTATCATGTTCGCTATCGAGACAGAAAAACGCATAGTGGAAAATATGATGTCTATTGTCGGTAAAATATATTCCATATATCGTATTGGGATTATTTATGTCTGGAACACTCCAAGCATCATCATTAAATCTCAAATCCGTAAGAGGATTTTCGTGCGGCACTTCCGTCCCACCTCCCATCTCTCCCCTATCGATATGGAGCGCAATCCCATGCCTTGCAAATGCCCAAGCCACTCTCGCCACCGCCTCATCGCTCATCTCGTGTCCTTCTATCCAGTCCACCTCTACGAAGATATCAGGTATATGGAAGCATGCCCATGCGCCAATCACATCACCGCGTTCAGTCGCAATCCCCAAGCCGTCATTGTCGAAATCAGACTGTGCCTGCCATCCAAAAACAGAAGAGAGTTCTACCGGACGCCATGCTTCGATGGCGTTGTTGTAGACTGCTCGAAGCCAACAGACGGCTTGAAGGATATCAATGCTTACCTTCAACGATACATTGTTTCCGATAGACTTCGCCATCGTTCGCCTCCCTTTTTGCATCGTCTGTTTCGGTGTCGCATCCCGCCATGATGGGGTGCCTCTGAGAATCATGTGATGTTGTTTTGGAAGGTTCCTTTGATTCTCTGCCATCCCCCTACAGATAATTGTGCATCTACATTGATTACTCTTTCTCCTCTTATCTCCCCCATTAATGCGGACAAAACACATATCTTGACCCTCACGGAGCTATTATCCTTTGTCCAGCAGTGAGCCCAATTCTCCGTTGAATGGGGTGTGAGCTCCAATTGCATGCTTAGATTATCAAACATATGTCTTGTCCTGTCGGCTTTTCCCTCACTGATAAGAACGATTCTTGAGTTTCCCGAAATGTTTAATGTATAACCTCTGGGACCCACCTCAAGCGAATGATTTCCGTCCCCAACGGTCATCCTAAGTTCATTTACAATCTCAGAGACCGAAAGATCAAAGTATATTGGAATTGGAAGGAGAAGAGCAAAACCATCTGTAGGAATTATCTCGATGCTGCACTTATAATCAACAGTAGCCTTATGCCTACTCGTAGTATACCAATAACTAAAAATTGCGCTGATAATCACAAGTACCAAGACGATAGATACTATCAGCAGTGATCTCCCTTTAGTGATTGGCAATCCTTTCACCATCCTAAAAACTGATTGCAAGCACAACTACAGACCAATCATATGCTGTGAACTCAAGGCTGAAATCCATCTCACGTCGCATGAGACTGTTACTGTCACGACTGTGACCATCTTCATAGTAATGAACAAGATCGACAAGCGCTCTGGGACATCCTGGATATCCGATGATATTATGCCCGAGTTCATGCTGGAATGTTTTTGCCTGTTTCGTTGCATCGCCATCGAGATTATAATCGTATAGGGCAAAAGTGTCCCCTGGGCAATCACCCCGTCCAAGGATATCAGAGAGTAGTGGATCATTCACTTCCAAATGTGCCATTAAACACCAATGGAAGATCCCCTCACGCGCATTTGAGAAATAGGCATCCTTGTAATCGTAGATATCATCCATATCTCCGGGTGTGTCGTCTGGATCGGCGGGAACCGAATAGTAAATCTCATCCAAATGCGTCACCTGTCCCCCGCCCCCCATCTCACCTCTGTCGATGTATAGTGCAATCCCATGCCTTGCAAATGCCCAGAGCACTTTCGCCACCGCCTCGTCGCTCATCTCATGTCCTGGCATCCAGTCCACCTCAACGAAGATATCAGGTATATGGAAGCATGCCCATGCGCC
>Ga0078972_1003341_pt1 | contig 48474 bp, 42 predicted proteins | sample YelNatPaOPGAMG01_FD_67568 | JGI IMG/M metagenome (GOLD analysis project Ga0078972, IMG submission 67568) | Hot spring thermophilic microbial communities from Obsidian Pool, Yellowstone National Park, USA - OP-RAMG-01 (SPADES assembly) (version 2) | ecosystem: Environmental > Aquatic > Thermal... | reverse complement strand
TTATGGAATAGTCTATGAAGAAGAACTACTAAACCTTAGGTTCAGAGAACTCATAGAAAAGGCATCTGAAAAATATAATCAAAAGGTTGTGGTTCTAATTGACGAATACGACAAGCCCATATTGGATAGAATTGAAAACAAAGAGTTAGCGGTTGAGATAAGGGAGGTATTGAAAAACTTATATGGGGTTTTGAAACCATTGGATAGCCACATAAGATTTGTATTCATAACAGGTGTATCCAAGTTCAGTAAAGTATCGTTATTTAGCGGTTTAAATCAATTGCAAGACATAACGCTAAACCCGGAGTATAGCACCATATGCGGTTATACTCAGAAGGAGTTTGAGAAGGTTTTTGCAGACAGATTATTGGGAATAGATTTGGAGAAGGTTCGATGTTGGTACAATGGGTATTCATGGCTTGGGGAATCTGTATATAATCCCTTTGATATATTACTTCACCTTGCAGAAAAGGAGTTTAGGCCTTATTGGTTTGAGACAGGAACACCCACATTTTTGATAAAGCTTCTTTTTGATGAAAAATTTTACCTTCCAGGGCTGGAAAATTTGGAAGCAGGGTCGGAATTGATAGAAAGTTTTGATGTGTATGATATCTACCCTGAAAATCTTTTGTTCCAAACAGGGTATCTAACGATAGGCGAGAGGAAAGTGGAAGAAGGAAACATCGTCTATTATCTAAGATTTCCCAACAAAGAAGTAAGGAAGACGTTCAATGATTATCTTTTGTCTTATTATGTAAAGGATCGAAGACAAAAGGAAAAGAATAAAAATAGTCTCAGGGAGGCCTTAAAAGTTGGAGAGTTTGAGCAGGTAAAGAAGCTTTTTCAAAGTTTTTTTTCAAGCATTCCCCATGAATGGTACAGGAAGAATGACATTTCAGGCTATGAAGGATATTATGCCAGTGTAGTGTATGCATATATTTGTGCCAGTGGATTTGATGTGGTGGTTGAGGATGCAACGAGTTTTGGAAAGGTAGATATGACGGTTATATTAAGCGATAGGGTTTATGTTATGGAATTCAAAGTGGTGGAGCTTGAGGGAGAAGGGAAGGCAATCAAGCAGATCAAGGAGAAGAGATACTGGGAGAAATATCTGGGGAGAGGATTGAATATCTACATAATGGGAGTGGAGTTTAGCAAAGAGAAGAGAAACATAGTGGGTTTTGATGTGGAAGAGCTGATCTAAAGAAACTGGGAGAAAGTCAGGAGAAGTTCCACATTGCCCCTTAAATGTTTACGCTCAAGGTTGAATGTGAGAAGGTTATGTCCTATTTCACTTGGTTAACGTGAAGTTGGTAAACCAAATAGCCCGCATAGACGGTACAAATGGAATCAACCGAGATAAGGCGTCAGGCAATTACTATAGGGTCAAGAGGAAACTCCACTTCGTAAGTGGCCACCTACGAAGTGGCCACCTCATAGCTGGAAAATCATCGGCAAGGGGTTCGCTATAAGCTCCAACCGCATAAAGAAGTTCTGCTGCACCACCCAGTTTCAAACCTCTGTTTCCAAAACAGGCTTCATCCGACCCGTGTCACCATTAGAAGGCCTTGTACGGGCTATTAGGTATCAATTGCATCATAAAATAAAGGCCAAAGCTTTTATACCCAATAACTCCTTTAGCCAGGCCATTTCACTTTGTATCTGAATTAAAAATTGGCCTTGCCCTGTCCCTGATTGCTGCACAGTCTCACAAAAAATACAAGAAATTATAAGAGGCGACTCATGGGACTCCTTGAGGAAGATTTTTATGGGATGGATCCATTCCTGAAAGAAGATTCAGGTCCAGATGATGAAAGACGATATTCTCTGACGAACGCTGCCCTGACTATGTCAGAACCTTGACATTTTGCCTATGTACGCAAACACAAAAACATTGGGCAGCCAAAGCAGGTAAAATTTGCCCAGGTAAGATTCTCCCATTTGTCAAGGACTGGGTAAGCCTTTCCATTTGCCACCCAACCCCTACGATGAGCTGCCCCATACAATCTAACAAAACACCTTGGTATAAATGTTGCATCTTCAAAAATTAGGCATTGCAATGGTAGCCACCACAAAAGTATTTTTCAAAGGAATTGGGTCTGCCACCCACATGGGCGGAGCCTGAGTATTGATGACAAAATTTCTAAGGATGGATTTGGTATAAACAACAGGGCTTACGAGGAAGTAAATTGAGTCCTAAAATATTACATGTCTCTGCGGTATCAAAACATTCCCAAAATTCTATCACAGGCCTTTCTTCTTGTAAAATAATAGAGCTCCCTAAGGTGCAAAACACTAAGGGGAATCTTACATTTATAGAAGAAAGCATTCATATCCCCTTTAAAATTAAAAGAGTATACTACCTATATGATGTTCCTGGAGGCGAAACGAGAGGAGGCCATGCGCATATCTCACTTCAACAATTCGTTATCGCGGCCAGTGGTAGCTTTGACGTAATACTCACAGATGGATTTCGGCGAAGAACATTTCATTTAAACAGATCATACTATGGCTTGTACATTTCACCCATGATATGGCGTGAACTAACCAATTTTTCGACAGGTTCTGTATGTCTGGTGTTAGCTTCTGATTTTTACAATGAAGATGACTACATAAGAGATTATGAGGTCTTTAGAAGAATAATACAAACCAAAAGCCAAAAAAAGTAATTAAGCAAGTAAGAATTAAGTGCCAGTTTCAAAAAATTGAACTTAAAACACACAACTTCAACAAAAGATTTTCCGAATTCGAATTAATGGCTTTTGCGCCAACTTTTTCAAAGACCTTTAGGGTTGGCTTTAAAACATAATTTGTGCCAATTAATCTAAGACTTCAAACAAATATTTTCTCTCCTAGAACTCATGAGCTTCATACAAACCTTTATTTACTGAATCAGATTGCATAAATAGAAGAGAATCTAACATGAGTGGTTGCAGAAGTCGCCAAATCCTAGCTCTATAAAAAGCTTCTCTGAGTTAATCAGGTACAGCTTAAACCTATTGAACGTAGAAAAAGCCTTCAGGGTGCAGAGGACCGCTGAATACTAAAAGAGTAGGTTCACTTAGCAAGCATTAGGTGAATATAAGACTTCCCAAAATAGAAAAATGAATCAGTGTTGAAAAACCGGCGTATAAAATCATGCCAAAATTTAGGTTCAGAAGGTCTTCCTGAAATAAGCTTACTTTTTCCCCATTAAACTTTTCGGAGAAAAAAATAAATGTGATGAAAGATGGTTAGAGAGAGGTTAATCAGCTCCATATTATAATCTCAGAACATGAATTTCGGCTTTCCTTTAAGTAAGATATCCCTTTTTACTGATGCTTTGAGTCATATGATTAAAGCTGTATCCTATTTAGTTTATTTAGGATAAATCTAATAGTTAGGAGGAGTCAAAAGATGGAAGCCCTGGCAACCGAAAAAAAGGATAAAGTGCGTGAACTGCCTTTAGTCCGTCGGATTAGCTCTGAGTTTAATGGGATTGATGTTAAACAATTTAGCTCTGATAAGATACTAAAGCATCTTGACAGAGTAAATGCATGGATTAAGGGCGAAAACCCTCCGCCAATTACTGTTGAAATTGATATGACAAATGTCTGCAACCACCGGTGTCCAGAGTGCGTAGTAAGTTACTGGCAACGGCGAGATAGCTCCTCGCTTTCAAAAGAATTTGCTCAATCAATTATTGACCAGCTATCGGATGCAGGTGCGAGAGGTTTGATATTTACAGGCGGTGGGGAGCCATTATGTAACCCCCATACTCCTGATATGGTTGAGAGAGCCAGGCAGAGGGGTTTGGACGTAGGGTTTATAACGAATGGAGAACTGTTTGATAAATATTCGGCCACTAAAATTCTCCTGAATTGCGTGTGGGTCCGGGTATCGTTAGATGCTGCTTCGCCAGAAAAATTTCTACTGACTCATGGAAAGCCTGAGAAATCTTTTAGGAAGGTATTGAATAACCTAAGGATGTTGGTAGAGTTAAAAAAGGAGTTAAAAAGCAATTGTACAGTAGGCGTTGGTTACCTTACCTGTAAACATACAATCGATGATTTGGAAGAAGCTGTACTCTTGTGTAAGGATTTAGGAGTTGACTACTTGCAGTTTAGGCCAATGCAAATTCATCGTGGTGGTAATTTTGAGTATGATTGGGATGATGTAAGTGGAGAAATTGAGGATCTGGTAGCTAAATATAGTGGAAATGGGTTTGATTTACTATATTCTAAGCACAAGTATGACATGATGCGTAGGAAGGATTATGGAAGAAGCTATAAAAAATGCTACGGGCACCAGTTTGCGACGGTAGTAGCTGCTAATGGTAAGATGTACTTATGTTGCCATCTTAGGGGTTACGAAAAATACTGTATAGGTGACCTAACTCAGTATTCATTCAAAGAAGTTTGGAATTCGGATCATAGAAGGAACGTCTATGGAAACATAGACTTCAGGGATTGTATACCTCTATGCAGGTGTAATACTTTTAACCAAGTATTGTGGAACATTACAAGACCAACTGTTCATGTGAATTTCCTATAATTTCGATCTGTACATTTTCGTGCATAATTTCACACTCGTGCGTGCCAGGGAGCGGAGGTTAAAAATTGATTATGAGCCAAAATATTAACCGCATGGTTGTAACCCGCCCGATTAGAATCAGCCCAGATAAGGAATATATTGATTCAAAGGTTTCAATTGTGATTCCGGTATTGAATGGTGGAGTAAGATTTGCCAATTTACTATCTAAAATTAAGAGTCAAAAGAGGGTTCCCAATGTAGAAGTAATAATCCTTGATTCTGGTTCTAAGGATGACACAGTTCATGTTGCGAAATCGTTTGGTGCCAAAGTTATTCAAATCCCACCTCACGAGTTCAATCATGGGTCTACTAGGCAGGTAGGAGTTGATAATGCTACAGGAGACCTCATATTATTGACTGTTGCGGACGCATACCCGGTTAGTGATTACTGGCTCTATAAGATGGTTAAGTGCATGCAAGACAACCCTGAGATTTCTGTTGTTTCCGCGAGACAAATGGTCAATAAATCTGCTGACCTATACAGTAGGTTGACAATTGAACTAATGTATCCCTTTCTTAATTTCAACAATGACTGTAAATATTTTTTAAGAGACCCTCGAACATTTTCAGATCTTCCTTTTCTTGTGAAAAGGTATGTGTCTTTTGTAGATGACGTTTGTGCTTGCTATAGAGCGAAGGTGTTTGAAATGTTTAGTTTTAACCCTGTATCAAATGCCGAAGATATTGATATCGGTGTCCGCCTTGTAAAATCCGGCCATTGCGTCGGCTTCCTTTACACGACGGGTGTCTTTCACTGGCACTCTGATGGGCCTGATTATTTCTTAAAACGGCACTTTAACGGTGTAATTTCATTTGTAAGCTTATTTGATTTGAATATTCCTAATTTTATTAATGGTGTGAGGTTAAAGGATATAGCTCTAAGTAGCGAACTTCTATACCGGAAATTCGAACTGGCCTTCCGGCAGTGGGAAGTTAACTCCCGTATTCAATATATGGATTTGCTAAATCTTCTTTCTTTGATAAAAAATAGATCTTTAAAATACTTAAGGTGCCAGGAGAAGTACATGGTTCGTGAAAGTGCTCTGTCGCTCCAAAATCTTCTCAAAAAGCTGAGCTGCAATCTTTACAAAGAAAATGCCTGTAAAGATATAGTGGGAGCGAACTATATAGAAACCCTATTCGTAAACACACTATGGAACCTGTTTAAATACATTCCAAGGGATCGTTATTTCTTAGCTTTAACAAAGTGGGATATATATGATGTGGCTCTTAAAGCACTGGCTTCGATGATAGGGGATACACTTGGGTGGTGGTTTATGGCTCAAAAACGTATGGGCAACCACGAAGAGGCAGACGCTATTTTTACACTGTTAAGTAAGGGTGTGTGCTACAAAGGCCCATAAATTAAATCGTTGCCAGTTTCTATTCGTTCTTTCTACCTTTCCCAAGCCGTCTATGGCATCCTTTCTTTCTTTTGTTTAGTGTTAAATTAACCTTCCTAATATAAGGGATTTTCTCAAAAAATTGAGGTTCTAGTTAACCAAATGTGACTGTGAGCTATCACAAGTAAGGACTTCCACAAATTAGTTCCGTATACAATAAGGCTGCTTTTGTGGTGCTAATTACTTCTTCAGTGATATTGTAACAATAAAACACATTACAGATATGGTTGATGATGTTTCGAAATGAAGTGTGATTCCAAATCTGAATTTTAGAGGTACCATTAACGAAAGGTAAATTGTAACAGCACAAGGAGGCGGGTAAAAGTGTGTTTAGTCAGTGTTCTTATGCCATTTTATAACCATGAAAAGTATATAGCTCAAGCGATCGAAAGCGTTTTAAATCAAACCTTTGGTGATCTTGAGTTGTTGATCCTTGACGATGCATCAAAAGATCATACTAGGGAAATAATTGAAAGTTATAGGGTTCGAGATAAAAGGGTAAAGCCGTTTTATCATGCTGTGAACAAAGGCATAGCTTTAACTATGAACGAGTTGCTTGACAAAGCCCAAGGTGAATATGTGGCTCTTTTTGCTTCGGATGATTTATGGTTTAAGGATAAAGTCGAGAAGCAACTAAGCATTCTCAAAGACAAACCTGATTGTGTGGTCTGGACTGAAGGGTTGATCATTGATTCTGAAGGCAACTCCACAGGAACTTTGTTCACCCAATACTATAGAGTTGAGGGGAGAAAAAGGAGCGGCAATATCTTCCTGGATCTTTTAAAGGGGAATTACATCTGCGGGCAAAGTGTCATTGCAAAGACTGAGTATATCAAATCTAACAGATATGATGAACGGATTACGTATTCTAACGACTATAAATTGTGGGTTGAGATTGCTAAAACTCACGAATTTTATTTTATTCCTGAGCCTTTAACGATGTATAGACTGCATGGAGAAAACACTGTATGCCTAAAGGAAGAGGTAATGCAAAAAGAATTTGTAATTCTGTTGGAGGTTTTTCTACAGGAATACAAAAAGCTTATTCCCAGAAAGGTGAGGGCAGAACTGTTTGAGATTTTGAGTTCAGCTTACAGGAACATTCGCCAGTATGACGCGGCTGAGTACTACATGAAACGTGGAAAAAGACTTGCTAAAATGGATGTTTTCGAGCAATAATGTAGCGCAACTTGACTCTGAAAGAGCTGTGAGCATTGGCTAAGTGGCCTAAGCAAGAGGTTGTGGCTTTCATTGCTGAGTTTCGCAAGTATATTTTTGTAAAGGGCGTTATGTTCTTTATAGAAATGAAAGTAAATGTTGATATACTCCTCGGAGTTCTACTACTTCATATTCCTGGAACGGTCTAAAACACGAGGTATTACTCTTAACTCTTGGGAAAGGACGATAATGAAAGGTAAGAATGGAAAAATCGTGATCGTTGGAGATGGTGAAACTGCCCAGATTGCTTACGAATACTTCACCTATGATTCGCCTTATGAAGTTGTGGCGTTCTGTGTAGAAAAGGACTTTCTCAAGAAGGAAGAACTCTTTGGTTTACCTGTTGTTCCGTTTGAGGAACTGGAAAAGCTGTATGATCCAGCAAGTTACAAGGTCTTTGTGGCAATTTCATATACCCAACTGAACAGGATCAGGACAAGGCTTTACAAAGAGGTCAAAAGGAAGGGCTTTTCTGCCGTGTCTTATGTGAGTTCAAGGGCTTTCGTATGGAGAAATGTAGAAATAGGTGAGAACACTTTCATTTTCGAGAACAATGTTATTCAGCACCACGCGAAGATTGGCAATAACGTGATTCTCTGGAGTGGCAATCACATAGGACATCGCTCCATAATCCATGATAACTGCTATATATCCTCTCATGTGGTCATTTCTGGCTACTGTGAAGTAGGCGAGAATTGTTTTCTTGGAGTGAATTGTTGTGTGGGCGACAATCTGAAAATAGCCAAAGACTGTATCATAGGTGCTGGTGCTGTCGTTGTGAAGAACACAGAGGAGGGAAAGGTTTATATAGGCAATCCCGCTAGACCAACTGAAAAAAGCAGTTTTATCACCTTTGGAGTGAAAGAGGGATAATCATGAAGTGGCGGAAGATGGGTCTGATCTATGCACCTGACGGTACATCTGCTTGGGCAAGGCATTCTGCATTGACGCCGACACCGGTATTAGTTGACAACGAGACAATAAGAGTCTACGTTGGTTTTAGGGATGAACGCGGCGTTAGTAGAATAGGCTTCGTGGATGTTGACGCCGATAATCCTTCCAAAATCAAGCATGTTTCCCGAACACCCGTGTTGGATGTCGGTTTGCCAGGTACGTTCGATGACAACGGGGTTATACTTGGTGATATTGTCAAGAATGGGGATGAGCTGCGTATGTACTATGTCGGTTTTCAGCTGGTTGAAAAAGTGAAGTTCCTGGCCTTTACAGGGCTTGCCTTGAGTTCTGATGGCGGCCTAACCTTTAAGAGGTATAGTAGAGTCCCAGTCTTGGACAGATCAGACGATGGAATCTATATCAGGGCTATCCACTCAGTGATGATTGAAGACGGTGTTTGGAAGATATGGTTTGCGTCAGGAAATGGCTGGGAGTGGATCGATGGAAAACCTTACCCACAATATAATATTAGATATACTGAATCAACAGATGGAATAAAGCTTAGCCAGGAAAATATATTGTGTATAGATGTTGAAAAAAATGAATACCGAATCGGTAGGCCGCGGGTGTATAAAAGAGACAAGAAATACATAATGTTGTATACAAAGGGTGCAGTCAACGGTGATTATTTGCCAGGGTACGCTGAGTCTTTTGATGGAAAGGAATGGGTTAGGCAAGACGATAGACTTGGTATCACATTGTCTGAGTCAGGTTGGGATTCAAAGTCTTTATGCTATCCTAGCCTACTTGAGCATGGAGGACGAGTGTATATGTTCTACAACGGCAACAATTACGGCAAAACTGGTTTTGGGTACGCTGTTCTGGAAGAGTGGTAGAGAATGATCAAATGATCAGAGTAGAAAAGTACGAACCGAAATACAAACTTGCATGGGATCAGTTCATCTCTCAATCGAAAAACGGTGTTTTTCTCTTTTACCGAGACTACATGGAGTATCACTCAGATAGATTCACGGACCATTCCCTGCTCTTCTTTGACGATGACCAATTAGTTGCCGTCATGCCAGCGAATATCAAGGAGAACGTATTGGTCTCTCATGGCGGCTTGACCTTTGGTGGGGTTATCTCGGACAGCCGAATGAGAATGCCCACCATGTTGGAGATCTTTGACGCTCTCATTGCATACCTGAAAGGACTGGGGGTTGTTCAGGTCATCTACAAGGCCATCCCGCATATTTATCATACTGTGCCAGCGGAAGAGGATTTGTATGCCCTCTTCCGTCATAATGCCCAACTCATCCGGCGGGATGTGTCTTCCACCATAGACATGCGAGAAAAGATGCGATTCAGTAAAGGAAGAAAATGGGGAGTCAATCAGGCCAGAAAAAGTGGATTGGTCGTGAAGCAAAGTCATGACTTCAAAACCTTCATGGCGATTGAGGAACATGTGTTGCGTACACGTCATGGCGTAAAGCCAGTTCACACGGCAGAAGAAATAGCGCTGCTGGCGAGCCGTTTCCCGGACAATATTCAGCTGTTCGCTGCTTACCGGAGAGAGGCAATGCTGGGTGGTGTGATTATGTACGAGAGCAAAAACGTTGCTCATGCTCAATACATCGCCGCCAATGATGAGGGGAGAGAATGTGGAGCGTTGGATCTGGTTATGGATTTTCTTACCAACGAACGGTACGCAGCAAAACGCTACTTTGATTTCGGGATCTCTATTGAAAATGAAGGACGGTACCTGAACATGGGGCTTATTGAAAACAAGGAAGGATTCGGAGCCAGAACCACTGTCTACGATTTCTACAAGTTAGACCTGAGCCAGTAGCACACTTCGATATGACAGATAGTCTCAAGGATTGCCGGATCATACAACTGCCCAAAATCTCTGACCCACGCGTCAATTTGACCTTTATCGAAAATGGAAGGCAATTCTCTTTTGAGGTCGTGTTGGCATATTAGCTATGGGATGTGCCAGGTGCCGCGACGAGGTGGGTTATGTCTGAAAAGGGTTGCTCATTTGTTATCAGGTTAGCCAAATACATCGGGTATATACATTTAAGGAAAGTATGAGGAATACAATCTGCACCATGTCCCCAGGGCGGTGTGTTTCACTATTGCCTTGATTAATGCCTACATACCTATTTATGGTTTACCAGTTTTTTCTTTTTGTGAGAGACTTTACCAGACTAAAAGGGAAGAATCTTGTGACTATAAACCCAAATGTTACAGATTTACAATATATCAATGGAGTAAGAATAGCATGTCAACAGAAACATATTTAAGGTATGAACATACACCTACAAATTGTTACATGGAAAGCAGTTTACCAATATGTTCTGTTGTTATACCAGTCTATAACAACCTACGTTTCACCAAGAGCTGTGTTAAGACACTATTTCAGCTTACGCCTTTACATCTATTTCATACAATTATAATAAATAATGCCTCCTCAGACGGAACAAAAGAGTTTTTAGATGAACTCCAAAAAACCTATTCTAACGTCTCAATAATTCATAATATCGAAAATCTTGGGTTTAGCAAGGCCTGTAATCAAGGAGCAAAGATTGCAAATACAAAGTACTTGGTCTTCCTGAACAACGATACACTTCCTCTAAATGGCTGGCTGGAAGAGCTTCTATCCACAGCAGAAGAAGATGAAAAGATAGGTGTTGTGGGAAGCAAGCTATTATACCCAGATAATACAATCCAGCACGCAGGGGTTGTAATCTCCCAATATCCCAGCCCTGTTTCATTGGCTCACATATTTAAAGGTTTGCCTTCGGATTTTACCCCTGCTAATATCAAAAAGGATTATCAGATTGTCACAGGAGCTTGTATGCTTGTTAGACGCCAAATCTTTCAGGATCTCGGCGGGTTCGATGAATCTTTTATAAATGGATTTGAAGATGTGGACTTTTGTCTCCGCGTGCGAGAAGCTGGTTACCGTGTGGTTTACAACCCCAAAAGTGTCCTATATCACTATGAGTCAAAAACAGAGGGAAGATTCCTACACGAGACGCAAAATTGGAAGATCTTGTATAAGAAGTGGCAGAAAAAAATAACTCCAGATCCTGAAGTGTTAGCCCCCATGGTGCACATTATGGTCATTAATACAGGTTCTTTGGATTCAATGTGTGATTGCCTCAAATCCCTTAAAGAAAACATAGCATACAAATATAGAAAGGTATTGGCTCTGACCTCTAAGAACACTGGTAAAGCTTTAAAGAGGCTACAAGGCAAGAGTTTAACAACAATGACATCTGAGATGTCTCTCTTGGATGATGTGATAACCGTCTCCAATAACAAGAACTCTGACTGCTTGGATTTATCAAAGGCAATAGATTACGCCTTATATGGGGGCGCCACCTACATTTGGATTCTATCGGATAGAGTAAGAACTGATTATGATGTGCTTGCCTCGCCACTTTTAATAAGTTATTTGCAAAAGCAAATAGGTATGTTTTTGATAAGACTGGACGAGGGCACAAGCCAGATTAGTTCGAGTGGGGAAAATTTAAAAAAGCAGCTTTCAGTAATAAATGATCTTCAATTGGGAGCTCAATCCATAGCAGAGGACATCTCTAATTACAGTTTATTTATCAGTACAGATGCGCTGCTAAAGTCAAATATCCCTCCCAGGGCCCTACAATTTCCATCTGGTATTAATGAGATTTTAAGTTGCTTGATAAAGAATGGGTGGTTAGTAGCAACCCTTCAATAAATCTTATACCAACTTCTCCTACATCAACCTTTTCCTACTTACTTTTACCACCTTGTGTATATTCACAGATAGAAAGTGGCACAGAAAGGGTCATTCTATTAAAGGCTCTTTGCTCCTTAAATTCATAAATCGTTCGCAAGGCAAACTGTTTATAAGTGCTTGAAATTACCAGATCAGAAATTTTTAGAGACCAAAAATAACGCTAATTTTGAGGTTTCAAGCGTGAGCTTGGGAGCACACTGCGCATATTCTGAAATTGGCAGTTAAAAAGAAGAAAGAGAAAAACCCTCATTTGAAGTCATTTATCACATCAATAACTTTATTGGTATCTTCAAACGATTGCACTCCGCTGATAGGCAAGCTCAATACTTCTTTATGTATTTTTTCTGTTATAGGATACCTTTCGTTATTCCACTCTTTATATGCCAGCTGCTTATGTGGGGGAATGGGATAGTGTATCATCGTTTCAATTCCGTTATCTTCGAGATATTTCCGTAACCTTTCTCTTTCTCCTGCTCTTACAACAAATAAATGCCAGACATGATTACTTGGTTCCCTTAGGAACGGTAGTGTAATCTTCTTATTTTTGATGTTACTTAGGTATAGCTCCGCTATCTTCCGGCGATTTTCTATCTCTTTATCAAGATACCTTAATTTTACTCTAAGTATCGCTGCTTGAAGCTCATCGAGCCTACTATTTAGGCCTTTATAGGGGTTTTCATATTTCTTAGAACTGCCATAGTTTCTAAGTGCCCTTATAACATTAGCGAGATCTTCATCATTTGTCGTGATAGCACCTGCGTCACCCAAGGCCCCCAAATTTTTTGAGGGATAAAAACTAAAACCACTTGCATTGCCTAAGTTTCCAGATTTTTTATCCTTATAGTAAGCACCGTGGGATTGTGCTGAATCTTCAACTATTAAAAGGTTGTATTTTCGAGCTATCTCTTTGATTTTATCCATTTCACAAGTCTGGCCGTAAAGATGAACTACCATTATTAGCTTTGTTCTTTCACTCACTTTCACTTCAATTTTCGTGGGATCCATAAGATAGGTTCTTATGTCCGGTTCCACCAAAACTGGTTTTAGATCGCTGTAGGTGATCGCAAGGATTGTAGCAATGTATGTATTTGCCGGCACTAGTATTTCGTCTTTTGCCTTTAGGTATCCTAGCTCTTTATAACCCATCAGAATCAACCTCAAGGCATCGAGACCATTTCCCACACCTATACAGTATTTTGCCCCGCAATATTCTGCGAATTCCCTTTCAAATGATTCAACTTGACTCCCCAAGATGTACCGACCACTGTTTAGAACTTCATCAATAGCTTTTTCATATTGGGTATGATATTGCATGTTGAGGTATTTTAGGTCAAGGAAACTAATGGAACGGTTGTGTTGGATTGATTTAAAATAGTTAAAGAACATGTCAGGATGGACAGCAATGTCTGGGTATTTTTGCAACATTTCAGTGTCTCGTGTAACAATTGTAGCATTTATGGCCTTTGCGGAAGCGACAATTTGGGAGTCTTCGATATCATCGCCCAGTTCCAAATAAGAAGGAGTTTTTGCTATCATGAAGTGCTTAAGGAGCTCCCCAATTTGTTTTCGAGCGACTTTCTTGCATCCCATAAGAGATAGCTCCGGGAACACTTTTTTCAACTGACTGATTAAGATAAATTCAAAGTTATCCAGGCTCGATGAAGATAAATAAAGAGTTATTGAGGGTTCTGATAGGCAGAAATTATAAACATGCCATGAAGAGGTAAATTTTGATTTCCTCTCCTCAGAGCTTATATCAAGCAGTATGTTTAGATCAAAGAGTATGTTCATGGAAGTTTCTCCATTAAATACGTGCCATATTCTATTTTCCACTCATCATTATCCACATCTACGTTGGCAAGAGCTTTTGAGACCATCTCTCTCCAATTTTCCTCCAAATATTCCTCAGTATACAGAGTGCTACCTTTTGGGGCTACTGTTTCATCTATCACGGACGCCAGAATTTCAAGTCGCCTGGATTCTAAGTACCTGTATTCATGTGGAAGTTTGATAGCTCCGTTTTCTACAATGGCTTCAAACTTTACAGTAGACATTCTCATCCTCCTTCCATTCTTGCCTCTATCTTACAGTCCTTAAGTTGCTAATGGATTGCACTTTATCACAAAACTCTCTTTATGTGAAGCCGTTCGTTGCCCCTCTTGCCTCTTTTGTCCTGGTTCAGTGTGACCTTGGCTTAGGCTATTGACGGAATTTAAAGGCATGTGCTAAAGTTAAAGGAAACTACACTGCCACTGCGTTAATAATGTTTCTTTTACAGTTCTACTTTTCATCAATAAGCTCCCTTGTGCTGGTGTGTAAGCTTCTATGCTATTGCGGCGTTGTTGAATAATTGCCGTTTAACAAGGTTTTCACTGCAAATAGTATCAATTGATCTTCATAAGCCTGTTATGTAAGTTTTGTTCTTCTATGATGTTTTCTTATAATACCGTAATCCAAGCTCAATGATTTGCTTACCAATTCAAAAGAAATGTTTTCCTTTACAAAGGGCATCATATAGCAAAACCCGAAGCCGAATTGTGATTCAAGAAATTTTCAACATAAAATCATGCAATAGCAAGTACGATCCCTCATGTCCCCGCAGGTGGATTCCGAAAAACATGGCCCTTGACCAAAAGTGAAAGGAATATCTAAACAGCCTCAATCCTAAAGCAGGTGCCGTACTTTACCCTTCCGGCACCTTGCTCCCTTCCTCAATTAAACGTATCTCCTCAGTCCTCCACCAACTCCACATGCCAGTATAGATAGTCCTTCCAGGAGGTTGGGACTTCTCTAAAGCCAACGGTGATCTTAACACTTGGGGTCCACTTTGGTTCTACGGGCGGCCTAATCAGGCTCATGCCTGCCTCCTCAGGTGTCCTTCCGCCTTTTTTCCTGTTACAATCCACACAACAGGTGACAATATTGGTCCAGACGGTCTTGCCACCCCTGGATTTGGGTATCACATGGTCATAGGTAAGATCCTCAGGCGGCATGTGTCTTCCGCAATATTGGCATGAGTAATTGTCCCTTTCATAGATGTTTTGCCTGGAAAACTTCACAGGTGCCTTCTTCCATTTCACCAGCTTCAACAACCTTACCACAGAAGGCAACTTGATCTTGAAGCTCACGGCATGCACCTCTTTGTTGTACTCCTCCAAAACCTCCACCTTACCCAGGAGCAACAGGGTGACGGCCTTCTTCCAGTTTATGATCTTGAGAGGTTCGTATGTGAGGTTTAGCAAAAGGACCTTTTCCATGCTCACACCCCAACTTGGGTTTTTTGCCTTGCCTCCAAATCTACTGAAAATCCTTTCCTCCAGGAGCCTGATTCCACCTCCATAACTCCACGTCCCCCTCTTGCGTCACGGAGGTAACTGGTCATCCCTGGAAGATTGAACCTTCAAGCTCAGGGTCTGGGTTGGGATTCTCATCCTCATTTGTACCAGCTCACTGGCCTGAGGCTTTCCTAATTTTTCTGTCTTTTAAACGAAAAGATTTGAAAGTTCAAGGGCAAGTAGCTAACATTCTTGCCTATCACGCCATAAGGAGGGCCAATATGCTTAATGCCAAGGATGTAAGACCGGAACTGGAGAGGATTGGGTTTAGAAACTTGGGAGATATCTACTGGAACCCATCTACGCCAGTCCTCTACGAGGAAGTGGTGAGAAGGAGGGAGGGGTTTCTGGTGCATTTGGGACCTATTGTGGTGAGAACAGGTCACCATGTGGGAAGGTCTCCCAAGGATAGGTTCATAGTGAAGGAACCTTCTTCTGAGGATAAGATCTGGTGGGGCCCAACAAATCTACCCTTTGAAGAATCTGTGTTCAACGGGATCCTCCTTAGACTGCAGGCATACTTGCAAAACAAGGATGTGTTTATTCAGGATTGTTACGCAGGTGCAGATCCCCGCTACAGGATACCCATAAGGGTCTTAACCGAGACAGCTTGGCACAATCTCTTTGCGAGAAACATGTTCATACAAATGCGTAGTAAGGTTGAGCTGAATAACCATGAGCCCAGATTCACCATAATAAACGTACCCAGGTTTCATGCTGTGCCTGAACTGGATCACACAAATTCAGAGGCCTTTATCTTGATCCACTTAGGGAAAAAATTGGTGCTGATTGGGGGCACAAGTTATGCGGGTGAGATAAAGAAATCGGTATTTACAATGCTAAATTACTTCTATCCCCAAGAGTCTGTACTTTCCATGCATTGCTCTGCAAATGTGGGAAAGGATGGGAAGACTGCCTTGTTCTTCGGTCTTTCAGGCACTGGCAAGACAACGCTCAGTGCCTCCCCTGATAGGACCCTGATAGGAGATGATGAGCATGGTTGGTCAGACACGGGTGTGTTCAACTTTGAAGGCGGGTGCTATGCAAAGGTGATCCGACTGAGGAAAGAGGCTGAACCTGAAATATACGAATGCACAAGAAAATTCGGAACGATCTTGGAAAATGTTGCCTTTGATCAGCAAACAAGGAGATTGGATCTGGATGACGACAGCCTAACTGAAAATACCAGGGCAGCATATCCCATATCCCACATACCCAGTGCCAGTAGGGAAGGAGTGGCAGGACATCCAAACCACATAATAATGCTCACCTACGATGCCTTTGGTGTGCTTCCTCCTGTTGCAAAACTTTCTGTTGAACAGGCGGTTTATCATTTTATAAGCGGCTATACTGCAAAGGTGGCAGGTACAGAGGCAGGTATAAAGGAACCCCAGGCCACATTCAGTGCATGTTTTGGCGCACCCTTTATGGCACTTCCGCCTTATGTGTATGCAGAGCTTTTGATGAAGAAGGTGAAGGAACATAATGTGGAGTGCTATCTCCTTAACACAGGATATTTGGGTAAACCCTATGGAAAGGGAGAAAGGATTAAGATCCAGTATTCCAGGGCAATGGTAAGGGCAATACTCGAAGGTAAGCTCTCCCAAGGTCCATTTAGGGAAGACCCTTACTTTAAACTCTTGGTCCCTGAGCATATACAGGATGTACCCGACGAAGTATTAAACCTAAGGCTGGAGGGAACAGAAAAACAAGACTATGAGGAACGTGCAAAGATGCTCCTTTCCAAGTTCAAGGAAAACTTTAGACAGTTTGAAAGCCAGGTTCCAAAGGAAATAAAAGAGGCGATGTAACCTAAACTTGCTCAGCTATGTGAATCTCAGGGTGTTACCATCGCCACAGTTTCTGCAACTTGAAAGGCAAAAACAAGAAAAGATAATAAAAGCCTCCCTTGAAGAATTTTCAAGGAGAGGCTTTAAAGGTGCATCCATTGACAGGATCACAAAAAAGGCAGGTATAGCAAAGGGTTCAATCTTTAATTACTTTGGTGATAAGCATGGATTGTTTGCATATATCTTTGAATATTCTTTGGAGCAGGTAAAGACCCACATAAAGAAAGTAAGAGATCAGACAGTTCATAAAGGCATTTACGAAAGATTAATGATTTTTGCAGAGGAGGGCATTAGGTTTGTAAGGAAGAATTCAAGTATTTACAGATTATATTTGAGGCTTCATAACGAGGCTGATTCAAAACTTACCACACAAATGATGGCATTGATCAGAGAGTATAGCATTAGATTCTTTACAGAGCTCATTGACGATGCAAAGAAAAAATCCGAATTGCCCGGTTCTCTGGATACAAAAGCAACTGCATTTATCTTGGATTCCGTGTTTGAGAGGTTCCTCCAGGCATATTCCACATGGCATATGGGAGTGCCTTTTGGAGTATATAGGACCAGGGATGAGGCCAAGGCGTTTATCAGATCTGTGATCGGCCTTTTAAGGGAGGGTTTGGGGGGTGTTTAGTCTGGGAGTCTTTTCCGCAGTGCCGATGGAGATCCTAGGGATCTTGGATGAGCTAAAGGCAGTTAAGGTCTCTGTAAGTAAGGATGAAATTGCGGGGCTTGAGGTATTTAGGGCAGAGGTCCAGGGTAAGGAGGTTTTATTTGCCAGCCTCGGCATAGGGATTGTGAGGTTTTCTTTTAATCTGGGTATTGTATTAGGTGGGTTTGATCTTAAAAAGACCATTCTCGTGGGAACAGCAGGTGTGTTCCCTCACTCCAAATTAAAGGTGGGTGATGTGGCAGTGGCAGATATTGAGAGCTTTTGGGAGGCAAGGGATCAAAGAATGATTCCACACCTTCCAATTCCAGTTCATATGCAACCCCAAAGGCCAAGATATTGGGAAGGGATTACGAGATTCTTGAAACATAATGCCATACCTTTTGTCCCAATGCTCACCGTATTGAATCCCTCAAAGGACATGGAAGAGGCGGAAGGCAGGGGGATGGAATCAGAGGCAGAATGTGAGAACATGGAAGGCTATTGCTTTTACCTGTGCTTGAATACAGTGGGTTTACACGGGCTTGAGATAAGGTCAATAAGTAACATTGCAGGAGAAAGGGATAAATCAAAGTGGGATATGCCCAAGGCATGTGGGGCAATTAAAGAGGTTATGTTATCCATCTTGGAGGAAGGGGCCTATGCTTAAGTTGGGTTTTTCTCCCTGCCCAAACGATACATTTTTGATGTACGGGATAGTCATAGGCGCTATCAACCTTTCTTTCGAGCCTGAATATGTCATCAAAGATGTGGAAGCCCTAAACCAAATGGCCATGGAAGGCTATTTGGATATCACCAAGGTAAGTTTTGGGGTGCTACCTTATATTGAGCAACAATATCAGGTACTAAGCTCGGGAGCTGCCATGGGTTTTGGGTGCGGTCCTTTATTGGTGGGAAGGCAAGGTTCCAGTCTTTCTATGCTTGGGAATTCCAGAATAGGTTCTCCTGGTAGGTATACCTCTGCAAGGCGTCTGCTTCAACTCTATACAAAGGCAGAGCTACAATTCATTGATACCACCTATGATCAAATAATCCCTGGGATCTTGGAGGGCCGCTTTGATTTGGGGCTATTGATCCACGAGGCAAGATTTACGCTGCATCAATACGACCTAATGCCTTTACTTGACTTGGGAGAATGGTGGGAAAGCACTTACCATCTTCCTGTGCCACTGGGAGGATTTGTGGTGCACAGGGCCTTGGGGGAAAAGATCAAGGCGGAATTGGAAAAGGCCCTGCAGGCTTCCCTTGCCTTTGCAGAAAGAAACAAGAAGGATGCCCTTGAGTTCTCAAGATTATATGCAAGGGAGATGGAATTTGAAGTGATGGAAAGCCACATAAGATTGTATGTAAACGATTTTACAAAACACATGGGTACACAAGGGAGACAAGCACTTGAAGTCTTTCTCAAAGAGGTTTCAAGATCTTTGCCATAAAGAAACCCACAGAACCTGTCTGATGAGGGTAGAATCTACGGCACAATCTTATGGAAGGATGGAAAGACTCTCCTTTCCAATTTAACAACCCCTTTTCAGAGGGGATGGGTGGATTAATTTCCAATAGTCTTGCATCACTTATGTTTAGAAGATGATTTACTACTGCTTCATTTTCCATGGGATTGTATGTACATGTGGAGTAAAGCATAACACCCCCTGGTTTTAAAAGGTCATAGGCCCTTTTTATTATCTTTTTTTGGATTGTTTGAAGTTTTTCTATACCCCATGCTTGGTGTAATTTTTTGTTTGTGGTTAGTTTAAAGTTCCCCTCACTACTGCAAGGAACATCTGCCATAATAAAATCAAACTGGTTTTTCTTGGGAAATTCCTGGGCTTGGTATGAAGTTATGATGGTGTTAATAACGCCAAACCTATAGATATTTTGTCCTAAGGATGGTAATCTGTCGTGAAACAATTCATTTGCCACTATAAGGCCTGTATTATTCATCAATTGCGCCATATGAGTTGTCTTACTGCCAGGTGCAGCGCAGAGATCCAGCACAAATGAATCAGGCTGGGGATCCAGCACCAAACCTGCCAAGGTGGCTGTAACTGCCTGGGGATAGATATGACCCAGTTTGTATTCTATTAGGTTCCCAAGTTTTATCCCTTGTGAGATACTGTAAGCAAGACCTTCTATTTCAGGAACAACCACCAGGCCTTGGGCTTCCAAGGTCTTTATAACTGAAATGGGATCGGCACGGAGAGTATTCACTCTAAACTGGGATCTCCAGGGTAGTTTAAGGGATTCAAGAAGGGCCTGGAAGTTTGGAATAAAGTCTTTGTATAGCTCAAAGGCATTTTGCATAGCCTAAATATATCAACTATGATTGCCTTGCCTCAATCCTTTTTGTCAGGCCTAAGGCAAGTTATTCCAGATGATGAGATTCCACTTCGTAAGGGGCGACCATATAACGCACAATCCTTTTAGCACTTTTCCATTGCTTCAGAAGCCCAAAGGCTTCCCAGTGGGCTCAAAGGGTTTAAAGGGAATGTTAAGATACCGTAATGGCCCTGATCCAAGGACTCTGCTAATCCTTGTGCCACCTACCCATAGCCTGTGAAGTGCCACTGCATTACTGCCAATTTTTGGCAGAAAAATAGCAAAAATTGGCAAAAAAGATTGAGGCCTCAGATAACGTCGTTTTAAAAAGGCCTCAGGGCGTAGTTTTTTTTAGGCACATTTGTTGCTTGAATATGGTGAGGAATTTTTGGATAAGAATAATTGAAAGGTCCGATTTCGGGGCTTTGGGAAGGGGGTGATAGAGGGCTAAGAAAGGCAAAGGGTTTGGTCTCTGTTTGGAATGGGTCACAATAACACACCAAAAAGGAGGGTTTGAATGCTTACAAAATTTGTAAACGACAAAAAAGGTTTTACGCTTATTGAATTGATGATCGTGATTGCCATCATAGGGATACTAGCCGCAATTGCGATACCTCAGTTTGCCTCCTACAGGGAGAGGGGCACAAAGTCAACTGCGGTCTCGGATGCTAAGAACATTGCAAATCTCATTGAGACATATTTTTCAGATAATCAGTCATTTCCACCTACCGCGTCCCTACCAGATGCAAACACTGTGGTATTGAGTGGCCAAACATTCAGTTTATCCAAAAATAACATGATTAAAGGCTACACCGCGTTAGGGCCCAATGGTTACACGTTTGCTATCTCCAATACTCAGTACAATAAGAGCGTTACCTACAACTCAACAGCTGGTGGTCTAAACCCCAACGTATGGCCGCAGTAGCAAAATTTAGGGGGCAGCTTTTACTGCCCCCTTTTCTTTTTCTTTTTTTCCTCTTACTTCAAAGTTACAAGATCAGTTCAGGTGATGGTGGTGAGTTAGTTGCCGCATCCTTTGGGCTTGGCGTTGCCCATCCCAGTGGTTATCCCATATACCTAATTTTAGGTAAGCTTTTAAGCTTTCTTCCTTTTGGAAGCATTCCCTTCAAAATAACTTTAGTTTCTTCTTTAGCATCAACAGTCTTACTAAGCCTTATCTATAGATTTCTTATAAAACTCACTAATCAGACTACTGCCTTATTTGTTGTACTTTTGTTGCTGAGCTCTTATTCTTTTGTTAGCCAAAGCCTAATTCAGAAATTTTACACTTTAAACACACTTTTGATCTTCATTATATTCTACCTTGGATTCAAGTGCTTGGAAGAGTGTAGGGTAAAATACTTACTTACAATAGCATTACTTTTTGGCCTTGCGCTAGGGCTTCACCATACAACCTTTGCCATGGCCATTCCTGTTTTATTTGTTTTGGTTCGAAATCTCAAGAAACTTCCCAAGCATATTATTCCAAGCATAGCATGCTTTATGTTGGGAGCACTTAATACTATTTACATCTTGATTCGCTCCCAAAAGGCAACTTTACTTAATTTGGCCTTTTCACCGAATCTGGAGCTGCTCCTTAACACCCTTGCCAGAAAGGCCTATGGAAAATCAAGTTCCACCGAGTTGGCGAAATCCATCTTTCTATTTGATTGGCCAAGATTGTGCTATTCAATCTCAAACATAGCTCATATAACGGTGAAACAATTTGGTTACCTCCCTATCTTCTTTTTTTTCTTAGGTCTGTGTGCCATATATAAGCAAAACAGAGAAAGATTCTTCTACATTTTCTTGGCCGTGATAGCATACTCCATATTCCTAAGTTACCTAACCTTTTCCCACTCCAAATTGGATTTGGATGCAGTCTACATCGTTGCTAACCAGTACTTTGTCCCGTATTTGGTATTTTTCAGCATAGTTTGTGGATATGGTTTTTGGTTTGTCTCGCAGCTCATGTCAAAGAATTTAAGGATTGTGCCAAAGCTCCTTCTTCTTTTCCCACTTATTTACATCCCAGAACACTACTTCAGAAATAACTATTCCACCAACCAGGTTCCCCATTATAAAACAATTGACCAGCTTTTTATAAAGCCTGTAAAGAGCATTTATATCACAGAGGGTGATAACGATGTCTTTCAAGGCTGGTATTTCAAGAATGTGGAAAGATTTAGAGATGACATATGTTTCATCTCTGCTCCCACTGTTAAAGATGAATTCTGGTCACTTGAAAACGGGTGTAACAAGGCAATCTATAAGGATAGCTATCCTGAATTGATGCAGGAATCAGAGCCTTTAAACCTTGCTATGCTAACTCCTTACATGAAAAGACTTAGGTTATACTCTTCATCTCCCCTGGAATTAAACCCTGGCCTTAGCCCACACTTAAGATCATTGTATTCGATTCTTGATTTTGCCGTTATGCCCAGTGATTACATCCAAGATGAGGTATTTAACCCGAAGTTTAAGGAAACAAGATGTAGATTTGAAGGATATCTGCATTGTAATATTTGTCTCTCACACCGAACCGATGATGTATTTACAAGGTCTCTTTGTTCAAAATATGTAACTTACTTAGTATTTAGGGCAAAGGATTTGAGTGAATACGCCCCTGAAGGCGTTGTTTCTAAAATCAAGGTTTTCTTTGGTGATAAACCTTACGAATTAGAGATAGTTACCAATGAGAAAAATCTTTTATTTCTTAGGTATGCCTTAGACATATCAGAATACAATAAGATTGAGGAATTTTTCCTTTATGAAAAAAAGTGAGGTTACGCTATATATCTTATTTTTTCTGCTTAGTATTGTTGCCCTTTTGTCTTTTAGGCAGATAAAAGCCTTTAAAGAGGCCACAGAGGCTTTAGGGCGTGAAAAGTACATTGAGGCTGTGGACGGATTTTGTGAAGTGATTTATAATCATATACCCTTTTCACCCCTGGAAAAGAAGGCTATAGATTCGATCTATGGGGTGATAAGAACAGCCGACAAGATGGGTGATCAGACACTTAAGCTTTACGCAATAGAGATGCTCCGAAGATCCATATATGGAATAAGGCATATAAGCACTCCGCACAGTGCTGTGCTTGAAGACATTAATAGGCTTACAATTGAGCTTAGAAGCCACTTCTTAGTTCAAGATGGTTATTCTAAAAGCCTTTCTGAGACAGAGGCTGAGATGAAAGGTATTGTGGAAAAGGAACTGGCTCCCAACCCTTGGATTTCCTTTATAACCATTTGCGTATTTCTGGGATACTTACTTTTTGCCTTTTGGAGCATATCCAACTGCACAAATCATGACAGGATTTTGATGAAAAAGTTTTTGGTAAGTATTTCTATTTTGCTGATTCTTGCATTGGGCTGGGCAATGGGATTTTATCTGTGTTAGATGAAAAGCTTTTAATTTTTAATGAAAGATTTATCGGGCATCCTAAAAAGGAAATGGCTTAGGCCAATACATAGCGCTTGGGCAACTGGGTTTAAGGATTTGGGATATAGCGTTGAGCGTTTCATCTTACTTTTAAGGGAGGATAGAGGAGCTTTTGTGGTATGCTCTATTGTGTGTGTAGGAACACATGGGGATAAGGTGTTAAAGAAGGCACATTTTTTGCTCTTTCCAAGCCTCAGAGATGGGTGGGCGGCAGTACTTACACAGGCCAATATAATGGCTGATGCCAGGGCTCCTAAAAGGATTTTAAACAGAAACATGGGTGTATTGGTCCACAATTAGAAAGAGATGGGACAAAAGGTGTTGGAGATTTGGGGAAAAAGAGAAGTCTATGTAAGAATTAGTAATGGAGCTGTTGGATGAGCCAAAGAATTTTCGTTGGAAAAGCCTTAAAAATCTTTAATTTAATATTTTAAAACGGAGGGTTTAATTGAAAACCCTAATTGTCATTCCCACTTATAATGAAGTTCAGACAATTGGCCACCTTTTGAACAAGCTGGTTTCCAGCTCTGATTTGCATGTATTAATAGTGGATGATAATTCCAATGATGGCACTAAAGAAATAGTAAACGATTACCTTGGCACAGGTAGGGTATTTTTACTTGAAAGGTCAGCAAAATTGGGGTTAGGCACGGCATATGTGGAAGCCTTTAAATGGGGGCTTAAAGGAGAATATGAGATTTTTTTTGAAATGGATGGCGATATGTCTCATGACCCAGCAATGATTCCATCCTTTATAGAGAAAACCAAGGAAGGATTTGATGTGGTGATCGGCTCAAGATATGTAAAAGGAACTATAAGTGTTGTAGGATGGGATTTTAAGAGACTTTTGTTATCCAAGTTCGCAAATTATTATGTAAGAAAGTTAACACCTCTGAAATACCTGACAGATATCACATCCGGTTATAGGTGTTACAAGAGGCATGTGTTAAATGCTATTGATCTCAATAGCATAAAATCAAATGGCTATGCATTTCAAATAGAAATGGCCTTTAGAGCACATAAGATGGGGTTCAAGATCTGTGAGGTTCCAATCATATTCTACGAGAGAAATGGTGGATCCTCCAAGATGAGCCGTGAAATAGCCTTGGAAGCGGCAATCATGGTATGGAGACTAAAATTTAGCAATCAAAAAATTGGCCGATAATTAGTGGCTCAAACGTATTGAAAACATAAATGCTCCATACTAAGATAGCTTTTGCTGTTTGGGCTCAAAGGGGTCTTATATACTTACACCAAAAGCTTTTGTCTGTTATAAATTTTCAGATGGGTGCTTAGGAGGATAGGATGACTTTGGAGGAGATGAGGCTTAAGGCCAGGGAGCTATTCAGTAAGAGAATGCATTGAAGCCAGGTTGTCCTGGCCGTTGGCCTGGAGAAGGCAGGCGTGAAGAATGGGGATCTGGTGATAAAAGCAATGGGAGCATTTGGAGGAGGGATTGCAAGCACTGGTAGGGTATGCGGGATACTAATAGGTGGGGTCTCAACTGTATCAACTATTTTTAGTCGGTCCAGCCCTGAAGGAAAGGAAGATCCAAGAATGTGGAGACTGAGTTATAAACTAACCAAGATATTCGAAGACCTTACCTCTGAGTTGGGCGGAATAAACTGTAGCAACATAGCCAGGGTCAATTGGAAAGACAAAGAAGAGGTTCAAAGTTTTTACAACAGTTCTGCAAGTAGGAGACAGATCTGTTTCAAATTATTGGAGGATTTCACAGAGGAACTGGGAAAGGTCTTGGAAAAGGAAGGATTTTAAACTGGAGCATCTTTCAATCTCAAGTAGTGCAACCTTGTTGGCAGGGATACGGCAAAGTCCATTTTTCAATTCAGCTCGCGAAGTGAAATGGGATGGATAGGAGATACCTCCTTAAAATGCTGACCTTCTCTTCAGGACTATAGTTCCCTCTCAGTTTCTCTGTCATGGCGTTTTCCTCCTCTTTTTTTAGGTTAACAAAACCTGAGGAAAACTCCAATTCCGTCTGAAGCAGAACAACGATTGTTCCTATTTATGTGTGCGAGTTTCCGTAGACACCTAGAGAAAAATTTCCATTGAGTTGGTGATCGTGTCAAGTGGGCCTTTTAATCTTTCACACTACGAGGCGTTTTACAAAGCACCAAGTCTCTAACTGCTTGAAATTATTAGACTTGGAATTTTGGGAAACGCAAAATTATCCCGATTTCGGCGTTCTTTGCATGAAGTTGGGTTAAGTTACTCCTTTACCATCGGAAATGGCCACACTTTGCAAGGATCCTTTGAATGTTCTTTTGAAAAAATCTTTGGATATCCAATTGTTATATGAATTTCTTTAAAGCCTATTTAAACTATTCAGCAAACCCAAAAGGAATTCTTACACCAATCTTCACCAAACCCTCCTAAGGGCTTAGTCCCATCAAGACCCACTCTCTGGATGCCATTCAGTTTTTGTTGCCATTTTTCCAAAACCTGATGTAATACTACTACTCCCAAGATTCCTAAATACTCTTATAAAAGGAGGCAAATATGATCATTACTGAAATTTTGGCCAGAAATGCCAGGATGTATGCCGACGAGGTTGCCCTTATAGAAAGAGAACCTGCAAAGAATAAAAGGCAGCAGATGACTTGGAAGGAGTTTGATCTCTACGCCAACAGGGTTTCCAATGCTTTGATTTCAGATGGTGTACAAAAAGGTGATAAGGTAATTCACTTAATGATGAACTGCCTTGACTGGCTGCCATTTTATTTTGGCATACTGAGAACTGGCGCCTGGGCTGTCCCCCTCAATTTTAGGTTCACTGCCTCTGATATACAATATTGTGCTGAAGTTGCCGAGGCAAAGGTAATGGTTTTTGGGGAAGAATTCATAGATAGAATAAGAGAAAGCCTCTCTGATCTAAAGAAATCCATAAAAACTTTTGTGTTTGTTGGTCCAAAACAAATAATGCCTGAATTTGCAGTACACTATGAAGATTATCTGAAAGGAGCCAATGAAACTGATCCTAAGGTAGACATCAGCTTACTCGATGATGCTGCCTTATATTTTACCTCTGGAACAACGGGAAGGCCAAAACCCATACTTTTAACACATAGAAACTTAGAGCATGCATGTTATGTTGAAAACAGACATCACTATCAAACCCACGAAGATAACTTCCTTTTAATTCCTCCTTTATATCATACCGGTTCCAAGATGCACTGGTTTGGAAATTTTATTGTTGGAGCAAAGGCGGTAATATTAAAGGGTGTAAACTCCAAGTGGATCATCGAGGCAATGTCTGAGGAACAGTGTACACTTGTATTCCTATTAGTACCTTGGGCACAGGATATATTGCTTGCCATAGAAAGAGGGGAAATTAACCTGAAGGATTATAAACTTGATCAATGGAGATTAATCCACATAGGCGCCCAACCCGTTCCTCCAGCGCTCATCAGGAATTGGAAAAAAGTATTTCCGCATCATCAATATGATACAAACTACGGTCTAAGCGAATCCTCTGGTCCAGGTTGCATACACTTAGGTATAGAAAATACCCATAAGGTGGGTGCAATAGGTAAGCCAGGTTTTGACTGGGAATACAAGGTGGTGGACTTTAATCTAAAAGAGGTTCCAAGAGGACAAGTGGGCGAACTCATGGTAAAGGGTCCTGGTGTCATGAAGTGTTATTATAAGAACCCAGAGGCTACAAAGGCCACTCTAATTGACGGCTGGCTCCTCACAGGAGACATGGTGAGGGTGGACGAAGATGGCTTTATCTGGATAGTTGATCGCAAAAAGGATGTGATAATCACGGGCGGAGAAAATATCTTTCCCGTTGAGATCGAAGAGTTTCTAATGGAAAACCCCAAGATACAAGATGCTGCAGTGATAGGAATCCCTGATGAAAGGTTGGGTGAGATAGTTGCCGCTGTGGTGCAGTTGAAACCTGATATGACCATGACCCAAGAAGAGTTCTTCGCTTACTGTGAAAAGCTCCCCAGGTACAAAAGGCCAAGGAAGGTATTTTTTGACAATGTTCCCAGGAATCCCACTGGCAAGATCGAGAAGCCAAAGCTGAGGAAGAAATATGCAGGCATGGAGGAGAGCTTTAAGATCTAAAGCCTTTGTAGTTGACAAGAGCAAGTGGCTTCTGTATAGCCACAATATAGCTATAAACACAAACCATCCAAGGGGGTTTAGATGCATCCTTTATTAACAAATGAGCCAGGCAAAAAGATGTTTCTGATGGGGAATGAGGCCATTGCCAGGGGCGCCTTGGAGGCAGGCGTGAGCTTTGCCACATGTTATCCAGGCACTCCCTCTTCTGAGATCCCAGAGCAGTTTTTTAACATATCCAGGGAGATCTCGGACTTTTACTTTGAGTACTCCACAAATGAAAAGGTGGCCTTGGAGGTGGCAGCAGGTGCTGCCCAGTGTGGGATACGTTGCATGGTGACCATGAAACATGTGGGCTTGAATGTGGCAGCTGACCCACTCATGACCCTGGCATACACAGGTGTGGTGGGTGGCATGGTAATCGTCAACGCAGATGATCCATTTATGTTTTCCAGCCAAAACGAGCAGGACAACCGTTATTATGCAAGACTCTCCTCCCTTCCCATGCTTGAACCTTCTACCGTTGCAGAGGCAAAGGAGGTCACAAAGGCGGCCTATGACCTGTCTGAGGAGCTAAAGCTCCCTGTGATCCTCAGGACCACCACAAGGCTCAACCATACACGTGCAGCAGTTGAGTTGGGCACTCTGCCCCAGAGGAAGACCCTTGGGAGCTTTCAAAAGAACCCCTTTAACCTTGTAACAGTGCCTGCGGTATCCAGAAAGTTACACAAGGATCTGCTGGAAAAATACCAAAGGGCACAAGAAAAGGCAGAACAGTGGCCCTTCAACGAATGCGCAGGCAACGGAAAGATAGGACTTATCTCTTTCGGAGTCTGTGCCACCTATGTAAAGGATGCAATAAAGGATCTGGGTATTGCAGATCAGGTGAAATTATTGAAATTGGGATTCACATGGCCTCTGCCCAAGAATCTCATCACCAATTTCCTCAAATCCGTGGAAAAGGTCTTGGTGGTTGAGGAATTGGAACCGGTCCTGGAAACTGACATAAAGGCAATAGCACAAGATGCAGGACTCACCATCACCATTAAAGGCAAAGGAGTTGGTGGATTTTCAAGGCTTTACGAATATGACCCAGGGCTTGTGAGAAAGGCCATAGCAGAATTCGTAGGCGTTCCCAACAAGGCACCCGCTCCCCTTGACCTCAGCGACGTGCCTCCACTTCCAGGAAGGCCGCCAAACCTGTGCGCAGGTTGTCCACACAGGGCCACCTACTACGAGGTAAAAGAGGTCTTTGGATCAGACTCTGTTTTCCCCACTGACATAGGTTGTTACACCTTGGGTCTTCTCCCACCTATTTCGATGGCAGATTTCTTGATATGCATGGGTTCTTCCGTTAGTTCTGGGGCAGGATTTTCAAGGTGCCAACCCAAAAAGGTGGTCTCGTTCATAGGAGATTCAACCTTCTACCACGCTGGAATTACCGGCCTTATTGATGCAGTGCACAACAACCATAACTTTACTCTCGTTATCCTTGACAACGGAACAACTGCTATGACCGGACATCAGCCTCATCCTGGTGTAAATCCAGAGGCCTTACAGATAAATAGAACAAGGGTAGTACTTGAAGATGTGGTAAGAGGATGTGGTGTAAAGGACATACATATTATTGATCCCTACAAGGTTAAGAAAAGCATTGAGACATTGAAAAAGGCCTATGAATATGCAGGTATTTCCGTTGTTATAGCCCAACAACTCTGTCCCCTTTTCGCAAGAGCAACCAAACAGTTGAAAAGGTCAAGGCCCTTCATGATCAATCATGAAAAATGCAAAAATCATAGGCTCTGTCTAAATAAACTGGCCTGCCCGGCCATGTATCTTGAAGGCGAAAGGGTACAGATAGACAAGAACTTGTGCATAGGCTGTGCCGTCTGTGCTCAGATTTGTCCTGAAAATGCAATAGTACCACTAAAGGAATAGGAGGAAGAGATGCAAGACAAGAGAGTAGTCATGGTGGCAGTGGGCGGCCAGGGAAATGTACTGAGTGCGAGGCTCTTGGGTGAGGCATGTATGTTGATGGGAATTCCAGCAATCGTAAGTGAAGTCCACGGGATGGCCCAAAGGGGAGGGATTGTGGAGACCTCCATTAACATAGGAGACATAAATAGCCCAATTGTCTCCAACAATGAAGCAGATGTTTTGGTGGCATTTGAACCCCTGGAAGGATTGAGAGCATTGAACAAGTGCAACAAAGATACCATTGCAGTGGTGAATACCAGGCCCCTTCCTCCTTTCACAGTGGCAGTGGGACAGGGTGTTTATCCACCTGTGGAAAAGAGCCTGGAACTTATGAAGGCAAAGCTCAAAAGGGTGGTGGCCTTTGACGGCATGGAGCTGGCTGAAAAGGCAAATAACCCCTTGGCACTCAATATGGTTATGCTGGGAGCCTTCATAGGGCTAAATGAGATCCCCATCTCACTTGAGGTCATGAAAAAGGTGGTATCTGAAAGGACCAAAAAGCAGTTCCTTGACTCCAACCTGCTTGCCTTGGAGTTAGGTTATCAAGCAATAAAAGGTTAGTCACAAGGGCCCCAGCCTTTGGGGCCCCAAAAAATTATGAAGACAGTAGCGCTTATCTCAACTCCCTGGCCCATATTTAAAAGGCCTTCTATCCAACTGGGTTCCCTAAAAGCATACCTCCTCAGGAATTTACAAGGATCGAGCGTTGATACCTTCCATTTCTACTTGGATGTGGCTGCTCACATTGGTTATGATACCTACTCCCTGATATCGGATAGCTCTTGGTTGTCTGAATCTCTTTACGCTTGTTTGCTATTTGAAGAGCAAGTAGAAAAAATTCAAAAGTTATGGGATATTCTCAAAAGGAAAAACAAGAATATCAAAAATATTGACCTTTTCAAAATCAAAGCTAGTTTATCTGAATTGTGTGAGAAACATATTAATTCCATAGATTGGGAAAGATATTTATTTGTGGGTTTTTCCATTTGTTTTTCACAGCTCATGAGTTCATTGTTTTATATGAAAATGCTAAAGAAGCTATATCCTGATTTAAGAATCATTGCAGGAGGAAGTCACTGCTCCCTAAAGTTAGGACAAACACTTATAAATACATTTGACTGGATAGACCTCATCATACAAGGAGAAGGAGAAAAACCTCTTCTTAATGTGGTAGAAAAGGCATTAAAGGGTATTGATATTAGATCAATCACCAATATGAAAGGATTGATAAAAAGAGGGGCAGATCATGGAGATGTTGATCAGATAGAAGATATAAACAATCTTCCTGTCCCTGATTATGACGATTATTTTAAGCTTCTAAAAGGTCTACCACCTTCCAAGAGGTTCTTTCCAAGGATACCTTTGGAGGCAAGCAGAGGCTGCTGGTACAGGGGGATTCATGGGAATAAAAAAGGCTGCACATTTTGTAATCTGAACCTCCAGTGGAAAGGATACAGATACAAATCAAAGGAAAGACTCATGGAGGAGATTAGGGAATTAAAGTTTAGATACAATTCCATCTCCTTTTCCTTCATGGACAATCTTATCCCACCTCATTTTATTCCCGGTTTTTTTGAAGAACTCCTTCAACTGGGGGAAGATCTTAGGCTATTCTTGGAGGCAAGGGCAGGTATTTCAAAGGATGAGCTCAAAAAGATGTATTTGGCAGGAGTGGATGAGATACAAGTGGGCATAGAGGCCCTTAGTACAAGCCTCCTAAAAAAGATGAACAAAGGGGTAACGGCTATCAAGAATATTGAAACCATGAAGGCCTTTGAGGAGCAGCATACTCCTACTCTTAGGTCAAATATAATATTGGATTTTCCATCTTCGGATCAAAAGGATGTGGAGGAGACCCTTAACAATCTACAATTTGTAAGACACTTAACCCCACTCAAGCCCATATCATTTTGGCTTGGATACGCATCGGATGTATATTTTAATTACGATAAATACGGATTGGTATCTGTTTTTAACCACCCCTACTACTCATATCTATTCCCAAAAGAGATCCTCAAGAATCTAATCCTAATGATTCAGGGTTACAAGTTAAGGAATAACAATAGACACCTCTGGCGAAAGGTAAGGGAAAAGGTAGTTGAATGGAACAAAAATTATAAAACTATTAAGTGTTCCGACCTAAAGCCAAGCCCCATTTTGTCCTATTACGATGCTAAGGATTTTTTGGTGATAATAGAAAAAATCGGAATTGGGAAAGAATTGATCCACAAGCTTACAAAGATTTCAAGGGATTTATATATTTATTGTGATCGAATTAGGCACGTGGAGGAAATTAAGAATCAATTTTCAAGGATAAACTGGGATGCTATTGAAAGATTTTTAAACGAAATGATTTTCAAAAAACTTATGTTTAAAGAGGGTGAATTTTATTTGAGTCTGGCAGTAAATCACAAATAACTCAGAATTCATAGCCAAAAAGGGGAATATTGCAAGCAATGAAACTTATAATAGCAATGGTTGGACTTCCTGCAAGAGGAAAATCTACAATAGCAAACAAGATCAAGCATACACTCAGACGCCACGGGATAAAAACTGAAGTATTCAACAACGGCGTGTTAAGGAGGAGGTATGGCCCCAAAGATAGTGCCATGGCAGAATTTTACCACCCGAGCAATACAGAAGGCGCCCTATTTAGGGAAAAGATAGCCATAATGAATCTCCAAATGGCACAAAGGTATATCCTCAATAAGGGGCAAGTTGCCATCCTTGATGCCACAAATGTTAGTAGAAAGAGAAGGAGGCTCATATCAGAGTTTTTCAAGGACTACCCGATCCTTTTTATAGAGTGTATAAACGACAATGAAGAAATATTAGAGGCAAATATTCGAAAAAAGATTCAAAGCCCCGAATTTAATCATCTTACAACAGAAACTGCCATCGAAAATTTCAAAAAGAGAATAGAATATTACACCCTCATTTATTCTCCATTGTCTGAAGAAAAAAATTTCATAAAACTTGATTCTCTCCAAAGCAAGATCATAGCCGAATCAATCTCTGAAACTCCTCCCTTTTACGAAATGTTGAGGGATCTCATAGTAACAGATGTAGTCAAATCTCTTTTTCTCATAAGACACGGTGAGACTTTTTTTAATCTTGAAAACAGAATAGGCGGCGATTCACCCTTAACGGAAAATGGAAGGAAACAAGCTCATCAGCTTGGTGTACATTTTTCAAAAAAGAATATTCCCAAGATCTTTTGCAGTACAAAGATTAGATGCATTGAGACTGCAGAGATCATCGCAAGCTATCAACCTAAGGCCGAGATAATAAGACTTAAAGAGTTCGATGAAATCAATAGCGGAATATGCGAAGGCATGAGTTATGAAGAGATAAAAGAAAAAATGCCTGAAGTATATGAAAGGAGAAAAAAGGACAAATATCACTATGTTTATCCTCAGGGAGAAGGCTATGTTACAATGAAAAATAGGATTGATGTGGGAATAAAAAAGGCTTTATACTTGGGAGGTGTGGGAGAAAACATTATGATAGTCGGACATAGGGCAGTTAATAGGATGATATTAGCCCACTTTTTATACAGAAGGGATGAGGATGTGCCCTACATATATGTTCCACAAGACCAATATTACCACATCATCTGTACCGAAACAAAAAAGCTTTTTGAATTAAAACATTATTCTTGACATCTTTAATCACTTTGATTAGGAAGCTACCAAACTAATTCACAGGAGGTCAAGGATGAAAAGAGCATTAGCGTTTTCTTTTGTCTTTGTCTTTTTGATGTCATCTTTTTCCTTAGCAATGGAGATCTCAGGTGTAAATTTTGATGAATCACTGCAAGTGGGCTCGGAAAAGCTGGTACTAAACGGAGTAGGGCTCAGGAAAAAACTCATGGTGAAGGTGTACGCAGCCGGACTATATCTAAAGGAAAAGAACAAGGATCCATTGGCCATAATGGAAAAAGACGAGCCCATGGCCATGGTGTTAAAGTTTATCCATAGTGAGGTGCCCCCTGATAAACTCATAGAGGCCTGGAAGGAAGGTTTTGAAAACAGCACCAAGGGTGACACATCCAAGATCCAAAACGAGATCTCCCAGTTCAATCAATTGTTCAAGGAGCCTGCTAAAAAAGGAGATGTCTACCAGTTCATATATGTGCCATCCTCAGGGGTTCAGGTGAATATAAACGGAGCCACAAAGGTTACCATACCAGGGCTTAGCTTCAAAAAGGCCCTCTTTGGCATATGGCTGTGTGACCAACCTGCTGACAAGGGCCTAAAAGAAGGGATATTGGGTAATTAATCCTGCTTCTGGGCTATTTTGGACCACTGATCCTTTAACCTAACGGCAAGGTTAAACACAGGCCTACCTGGAACAGAATACCTGGTATCCACACAGAAATAGCCGATCCTCTCAAACTGGAAGTGGGTACCGGGTACTGCATCTTTGAGCATGGGCTCTGCCTTAGCATGGGGTATTACCTTTAATGAATCGTGGTTTATGTAGGCCTCCATGTCCTCTGCTATCTTAAAGGGATCTGGTATATTGAAAAGCCTATCATATAGCCTTAGTTCCACATCTACAGCATGCTTGGCAGATACCCAGTGTAGGGTTGCTTTTACCTTCCTCTGATCCTGGGACCAGCCTCCCCTGGTTTCAGGGTCGTAGGTACAATGGATCTCCTTGATGCTGTTGTCTTGGGGATCCTTGATTAAGTCAACACACTTCACATAGTACGCATACCTGAGTCTCACTTCCCTGTTAGGTGCAAGTCTAAAGAATTTTTTGGGTGGGTCTTCCATAAAGTCCTCTGCCTCGATGAAGAGCTCCCTTGAAAAGGGCACCTGCCTGGTCCCTTGGGATGGGTCCTCTGGGTTATTCATGGCTTCCACCCACTCTTCTCTGTCCTCTGGATAATTTAGAATCACCAACTTCAGCGGATTTAGAACCACCATAGCCCTGTGAGCCCTCTTGTTTAGATCCTCCCTCAGGCAGTGTTCCAAGAGAGCCACATCCACAACACTATTACTCTTGGCCACCCCTATCCTTTCGCAAAACTCCCTTATTGCCTCAGGGGTAAATCCCCTTCTCCGAAGACCTGAAATGGTGGGTAACCTGGGGTCATCCCAGCCATCCACTATGCCCTTCTCCACCAGTTGGGAAAGGAGCCTCTTACTCATCACCGTATAGGATAGATTTAACCTTGCAAACTCTATCTGTTTTGGCCTCCATGGCACTGAGACATTTTCCACCACCCAGTCATACAAAGGCCTATGGTCTTCGAACTCCAATGTACATATGGAATGGGTTATGCCCTCTATGGCGTCTGACAGGGGGTGTGCAAAGTCATATGTGGGATAGATACACCATTCTGACCCACTGCGGTGGTGTGGCATGTGCATCACCCTATACAATACCGGGTCCCTCATGTTTATGTTGGGGGAGTTCATATCTATTTTGGCCCGAAGCACTGCCTCTCCGTCTCTAAATTCACCCTTACGCATCTTCTCAAACAAGGTTAGGTTCTCTTCCACGCTCCTGTTGCGGTAGGGGCTTTCCTTCCCAGGTTCTGTGAGGGTTCCTCTATATTGCCTAAGTTCTTCCGGTGATAGATGGCACACATAGGCCTTTCCTTTTTTGATCAACTCAACGGCAAATTCATAGAACCTCTCAAAATACTGGGATGCATAGTAAAGATACTCTCCCCAGTCATAACCAAGCCACCTCACATCCCTCTTTATTGCCTCCACAAATTCCACATCTTCTTTCGCAGGGTTTGTGTCATCAAACCTGAGATGGCACCTTCCTTTGTATTCCTTGGCAAGGCCAAAATTTAACGTGACGGACTTGGCATGACCTATGTGGAGATAACCATTGGGCTCTGGCGGAAACCTGGTTATCACCTGACCTTGATAGGTATTCCGTCTCAGATCCTCTTCAATTATCCTCTTGATGAAATGTTGAGATTCCCTTTCTTCCTCCACCTTACACCTCCATTCCCAGTTCCTGGAGATTTTATCCCCTTTTAATCTCCTTTCAAGGTAAAAGGTTCATCATAACTATATTGAAATAAAGTTCCCTTTTAAGGTTCAAGGTTTGAAATTAAAAATTTTTTCCTGGGCTGGGTGTTTGTAGATCAGAGGTCATGAAGATCTAAGAGCCATCGGGAGACCTACAAGTTTTAAACACCTAACAGGTGGTTTTATATCATAGGGCTTTAGGTTTGCCTTTCTTTTGGCACGGGGTTTGCGATTCCTTGAGCCATATCACACAGCCTCAGCAAAAGAAAGACAGGCAAGTTATGCAAAAGCACCTATGAAAGCCACCTATGAAATCTTCAGGGAATACTCCAAATTGACAATTTGGCTCACCATGGGCTACATTCTAAGAAAAACATAGGGGGAAAATATGCATTGCCCTAAATGTGGAGCTCAAATAGAAGAAAAGCTTTGTAATAGCTGTGGTATGGGAAGCCCTCCGGAAGCCAATTTTTGCATGCACTGCGGTGCCAAGTTTCAGGTGGTGGAAGAGGAAGAAGCTATGGAGGACAGAATCTTATGCCCTGATGGCAATTGTACAGGGATCATAGAAAACGGTCGCTGCACAGTATGCGGAAGACCTTATGAGGGAGAGTAGCATGTATGAGTTGAGAATAACCGATGAATTTTCAGCGGCCCATCAGCTCAGTTTCTTTAAAACCGGCTGCGAAAGGCTTCACGGTCACAATTGGAAGGTGGAAGTGTGTGTTCAAGGAAAGAATCTAAATCCCGATGGCATACTCATTGACTTTAAAGAGCTTAAAAGGATTGTAGCAGAGGTTCTTTCTCCCCTTGATCATAGGTTTTTAAACGAAGTTGTGCCCTTCAACACCGTAAGTCCCTCGTCTGAAAATCTGGCCAATTATATATTTAACGAGGTGCAAAAAAGGCTTCCCAGCAATGATTTAAGGGTTTCAAGGGTAAGGGTTTGGGAATCTGATAATTCTTGTGCTTCCTATCTTGGAGAATAAGATGCATGAAAAACCCAAAATATACGCCTTCATCCCTTCCAGAATGGGTTCAGAGAGATTTAGGGCCAAGCCACTTGCCTTAATCAATGGCAAACCCATGATTCAACACGTATATGAAAGGGCAGCAAAGGCAAAGGGTCTAAAGGATATCTTTGTGGCCACGGACAACCTTGAAATCGCAAAAGTCGTGGAATCCTTTGGTGGCAAGGCAATTATCACCAAAGAAAGCCACAAATGCGGTACTGACCGTATCCATGAGGCAGCCCAGATTGTTGGTCTCTTGGCAGAGGACATAGTAATAAACATCCAAGGTGATCAGCCTGCCTTTCATCCTTCTGTATTGGAATGTTTGGTGGAGCCCTTTTTCAATTCCCCCCAAGTTCTTATGACAACATTGTGTTTTCCCGTAACTGACCCAAAGCTCTTGGAAGATCCCAACATAGTAAAGGTGGTTGTGGATCACTTGGGTTTTGCCCTTTATTTCTCCAGGTCTTGTATCCCATTTAAAAGGTCTTCCAACCCCGCCTTCCGGTACTTAAAACACTTGGGTTTCTATGCCTACAAGAGATCTTTCTTAGAAACCTTTGCCAATCTTCCAGAGGGTAGATTAGAGGCAACAGAAAGGCTGGAACAACTAAGGGCCTTGGAGAATGGTTACAAGATCCTTGTGGTGGAAAGCCCCTATGACAGCTTGGAGGTGGATGTTCCAAGCGATTTGGAAGAAGTAGAGAGGTACCTGGAGGAGAATCCTTGGCTCTAATGCCAGACCCCTGGCAGGCACCGCCCATCTCTCACAAGGCAAAGGCCTTGGCAAGGGCCCTTGGAGTCCCTGAGATGGTTGGAGCGCTTCTTGTGAATAGAAACATCTATACCGTGGAAGAAGCAAGGGAATTCTTTCAACCCAAACTTTCATCCCTCATAGACCCAAGTACCTTCCCTGACATGGACTGGGGCACAAGGCTTATTGCAGAAGCATTGACAAAGGGTGGAAACATCTTGGTCTATGGAGACTATGATGCGGACGGGATCACAGCCACAGCCTGCTTGTATCATTTCCTCAGCAGGTTGGGGGCAAAGGTCAGTTATGTGATACCCAACAGGTTCAGCCACGGTTACGGAGTACATGCCTCTCTGGTTGAACCCTTTTTGAAGAAAGGCCCCCTTCTCCTCTTGACCGTGGATTGTGGCACCTCTGACCTCACACAATTGGAAGCCCTTAGGAAAAAAGGCCTACAAATAGTGGTCACGGATCATCATAGGGTCTTTCATGAGTCAAACTATAACTGGCCTGTAATAAACCCAAAGAGGTTAAAAGAGCCTTCCTTGCTGGGAGATATCTCCGGAGTTGGAACTGCCTTTTACCTCCTCATGTCCTTGAGGAGGTGTCTTAGAAAAAGGGGGTTTTTCAGGCAAAGAAAGGAACCCGACCTAAAAGAATATCTGGACCTTGTTGCCATAGGTATGGTGGCAGACCGGATTCATATGAGAAATCAAGCAAGGATCTTGATCTCCCATGGGCTTTATCAATTACAGCATACAAAATGGCCTACCCTTGATCTGATAAAGGAATTCTCAGGCATAACCGGAAGGCATCTTACCACCGATGATATAGGCTTTAGAATAGCTCCAAGGCTCAATGCTCCAGGAAGGTTAAAGGATCCTCTTCTCGTGATGGATTCCTTCCTCTCACAGGATCAACAAAAGGTAAGACAATTGGTGGAGGTGATGGAATCCCTGAACAATAAACGGAAAAATTTGGAGGATCAGCTCTTAAGAGACATTGAAAACCTCATGCAAGAAAATCCCTCCAATGGCCTACCTTGCATGGTATACCATGGCGAGGACTGGCATGAGGGGGTCCTTGGGCTGGTGGCCTCAAGGCTGGTTACCAAGTACTACAGGCCTGCACTCCTTTTGCGTGCTCATGGACAATTTCTGAAAGGATCGGGTAGAAGCATCCCTGGGATAGATCTTTACGAACTCATAAAAGAGCAGGCCCCTCTCCTCGACAGGTTTGGGGGACATAGCGGAGCTGTTGGGCTTACAATGCATAAAGACTACATAGAAAGCTTTAAAGAGGGCCTGGTGAACTCAATAGAAACCAAGGTGGACCAATCCCTTTTTCAACCCAAACCCCACATAGACATGGAACTGAGGCTCACGGAATTGAGATTTGAGGAGATACGGAGCTTAAACCTACTTGAGCCCTTTGGAGATGGCAACCCAGAACCTGTGTTCCTGGCAAGGGGTGTTGAGGTGGTGGCAAAAAAGGAATTTGGAACAGATCACCTAAGGCTCATTCTAAGGGAGAAGGACAAGATCTTCGGAGCCTTGGGATACGGAATGCTTTCCCAAGGCCATTTGGCCCAGGGCAAGGTGGACATACTTTACACCCCTAGGCAGGATCTCTTTAAAGGTCATGAAGTCATAGAACTGAGGCTTGTTGCAATAAGGCCTTGCCTTACTCCCAGTCCTTAAATATCCTGGCTGCCAGTTCTATATCTTCAGGACAGAACACAAAAAGGGACTTTTCACTCCCCTCCACTGCCGAACCGTATACATAGTTGATATTGATCCCGTTTTCACCAAACTTTCTTGCAATCTGGGCGAGCATGCCGGGCTTATTTTCGATGTGGATGGCTATAACAGGCATGATGTCAAATACATATTCATGTTTCAGTAAGATGTTCATTGCCTTCTCACTGTCATTCACCAAAAGTCTTATTAAGGCAAACTCTGCAGAGTCCTTTTGCATGGAAGTGTAACTGGCTGCAGGAGCAACTCTCTTGAGGGATTTACCCCTGGCCTTGAAAAGGTTTTGTACATATTCAGATGCATCTTGAATGGTCAAGGCATCTATGTTAATACCTGCTTCCCCAAAGATTTGGGCTAATTTACCCAGTTCACCTGGTGCATTCTTTAGGAAAAGAGAGATCTCTGTCCTGACCATCTTTACCTCCTTTTGATGGCTTTGCTCTTTTTCATCTCACAAACCATGCTATTTCTCTTGCCCCCTAATATGCTTAAAAACCTCAGATCTGGTGGACAATACCAATTGGGTTTCAGAATCCACAGATGTTCTTAACACCTCCAATCCTTTTACAAAAGCGTAAAATTCAGGGTTTAGGCTGTATGCCTCAGCATATATCCTTGCAGCCTCGGCATCTGCCTTACCCTTTATCTCCTGTGCCTTTCTGTTAGCCTCTGAGATGATCTCTTTCAGTTCCTTTTCCTTTTGCCCTTGAATCTTATTTGCTTCACCCACTCCCTCAGACCTAAACTTCTCTGCCATCTGCTTTCTTTCCGCTATCATCCTCGCATACACAGACTTCTGTACCTCTTCCACATAGTTGATCCTCTTGAATTTAACATCCACCAAATGAATCCCATACTGCTCCAATTTTGGATAGGCTTGATTATAAACCATCTCTGTTATCTTGGATCTCCCCAGCTCTATCGGCCCCATTTGGGGGACTTCAATGGCCTCCTTTGTATCCAGATCCAGATCCATTGCCCTGTTGGTATTCCGCACAGTCTCCAAGAGAGGATAAGAGGTCACAAGGTTTCTAACTGCCGAATCCAGTATGTCATCCAGTCTCGCCAAGGCATTTGTCACATTGTTTACCGTTTGAATGAACCTCAAAGGATCCTTTATGTACCACCTTGCAAAGGTATCTACCCATATGTAGGTCTTATCCAGGGTTGGGATCTGGCCTGGATCACCGTCCCAGGCAAGGATATTCTTGGGCAGGAAATTGGCCTTCTGTATGAGAGGTAACTTAAAGTATAGCCCAGGCACAAGTATGGGCTCACCCACAGGTCTCCCAAACTGCGTGACCACAACTTGTTCTGTCTCGTCCACCACAAATGAACCATCATATGCCACCAAACCACATAAAAGGATAAAGACCAACACAATCCTGAGCTTCACTTCTGGGCCTCCTTCCCCTTTGATTTGGAGAGATCCCAAACAGGGAGGAGACTTTTTAGTTCGTCGTCTATGAGCGTCTTGGACTTTGTCTTCTCCATCACCTCTGCAACCGCCTCAAAATAAAGCCTTTTTTTGGTAATTTCAGGGGCCTTGGTATATTCCTTGTGCAGTGCAACAAACCTGCTCACTTCCCCCTTGGCCTTATTGATCCTTTCCAAGGCATAGCCTTCTGCCTCACTTACGATCTTCTCTGCCTGGCCTTTGGCTGCTGGTATGGCCTTGTTGTACTCCTCCTTTGCCTGGTAGATGGTCCTTTCCTTTTCCTGCAGCGCCTGGTTTACCTCGTTAAAAGAGGGCTGAACCGGCTCGGGCACATTTGTCCTTTTCATCTCAATGGTAACCACCTTGATACCTGTTTCTGCCTTGTCCAGCTCTTGTTGTAAGACATCCATGGCCTCCCTTGAGATCTCCTCCCTCTTGCTGATTACCTCGTTAATGCTTCTATCTCCCACCACAAGCCTTATGGCAGCTTCAGAGAGATCCCTGAGGGTGCCCCTCACATTTTGCACCTTAAAGAGATACCTGTAAGGATCCGAGATCTTGTACTGCACAACCCACGGTACCACCGCCACATTCAAGTCTCCGGTAAGCATAAGGGCCTCGGCTTCAAAGGCGCCCTTTGTGGCATAGGTGGTCCTAATCCCAGGCTCCACTGTCCTAAAACCGAACTCTTCTTTGAACACATATTTGGTCTTCACCTTGGTGACCTTTTCAATCCCAACGGGCAACTTGAAGTTGAGGCCAGGCTCGGTAATCCTCACAAATCTGCCGAACCTTTGCACAACTCCCACTTCATCTGGCTTTATGGTGTACACACAGGTATAACCCAAAATTAAGAGCACGATTAACACCACAAACCCAAAGCTGCCTCCTGGGAGCCTGCTTTTAAAGTCTCCCATATTCTTCATGAACTCCTGGATGTCAGGTCCTCTCTTTGATTCCTGCCTCTTTTTTAGCCGTTCCCAATCCCACTCCATGGCCACTCCTTAAAAGATCTTCCCTGGGTTCAATATGCCGTTGGGATCCAAGATCTGCTTTAGCCGTCTCATCAGCCCAAGGGAGCTCTTGTGCTCCCGTTCCATAAAATGTTTTTTCCCAAGACCCACCCCGTGTTCCCCCGTGCAAGTACCTTCAAGCTCCAAGGCCTTTTCCACCAGTGCTTCGTTAATCTGGCGGATCAAATCCCATTCCTTATCATCTCCCCTTTTACCCATTAAGGCCACATGTATGTTACCATTCCCAGCATGGCAAAAGATATAGGCCGGAATCTCAAGGCCACGGGTTATCTCCCTTGCGAACATAAGCAATTCTGGAAACTTGCTTATGGGAACTGCCATATCCGTGGTAAGAAATCCCCTCTCAGGATGGCTCCTTATGATCATCTCACCCAGCTGATATCTTGCCCTAAAAAGGCTGTCCCTTTTGTCCCTTCCGATGCCCTTTTGGACCATGATGGCTCCTGTCTCCTTCAAGAGCTCTTCTGCAGTAAAGGCCACCTCATTTAGATAGCTCATTGAGGGGCCTAAAAATTCCACAAACAAAAGGTTGGCCACAGGCAGATCCAAGGCCATCTCCCTTTTTATCAGGGCAACGCATTCCTCAGAAAGTACCTCAAGGGCACAGGGCTCGAGCCCCGCCCTCATGATTTCAAAGACTGCATTCCCCGCATCCTTTAGGTGTGCAAAGGCTGCTATCATGGCAGAGGAATCAGGTGGCATACCCACAAGCCTTAAGGTGGCCTCCACCACAACGCCCAAGGTCCCTTCAGAGCCAACAAAGAGATGTAAAAGATCATAGCCTGAGGAACTCTTGGAGGCACGAGATCCCAGCTGCACCACCTCTCCCGATGCCAAAACCACCTTTAGTCTCAACACATAGTCCTTGGTGCTTCCGTATCTTACAGTCCTTGTTCCACTGGCATTGTTGCCTATCATCCCTCCTATGGTGGCCCTGGCGCCTGGATCAGGCGGGAAGAACAGGCCCATGTGTCTTAATCTCTCATTTAGGTCCTGATAGATGACCCCTGGTTCAACATCAGCCTGAAAGTCCTGTGGCCTTATTTGAAGGATCCTATTCATCAATGAAAAATCCAAAACAACTCCACCCTTCACTGGTATGGGATTTCCTTCCAGACTGGTCCCTGCACCCCAAGGGGTCACGGGGATTCCCTTTCCATTGCAATAGGACAAGATCCTGGACACCTCTTCAACCCCTTGAGGCCATATGACCACATCGGGTCTAACAGTTGGGTGGTGGGACTGATCCCTTGAGTGCAAATCCAAAACAGATTCACCCCACGAGATCCTATCCCTTTCCACAAGATTCGATAGTTCCTCCAGCCACTTCTGCATAAGTTTACCTCAAGAACTTTTTGGGCAAGTATAGTGAAATTTCTGGAATGTAAGTACATAGAAAAAGGCAAAAAAGCAATATTATCAAGAAGGGGGCAACTGCTCTGCTAACCTCCACGAGTGATTTTTTTGTAAGACCCATTGCCACAAAAAGATTCAATCCAAAAGGTGGAGTCAAAAAACCATATTCAATCACAAGTACCATTACAAGTCCATAATGAACAAGATCTATTCCAAATCTCTTTAGGGTTTCAAAAAAAAGTGGTGAAAGTATCATCATTGCCGAAACATCATCTATTACCGATCCCATGAATAAAAACAAAAGTACCACGAGGAACAAAAACATGTTGGGAGTCTTTGCAACAGACATTGTGATTTCTGCTAATTTTTCTGGGATTTGCTCAGTGGTCAATAACCAAATAAGAGACATAGCGCATGAAAGGATAAATAGTAAACTACCACTCAAGACAGCGGAATCTATTGCAGCCCGCATAAGTTTTTGTAGGGATATTTCACGATAAATCGCCAATTCCACAAACAGAGCATAGGCAACCGATATGGCAGCCGCCTCTGTGGGAGTAAATATTCCAGAGTATATCCCTCCTAAAACCAATACAGGAAGCATCAATGCCCAGATTCCATTCCTTAAAGAGGTCATGCCTTCACTAAAGGATATCTTTTGGGCTATTCTCCAATTATGCCTCCTGGCCATAATTAATGAATACACGATGAATGCCAAGGCTATGAGCACACCTGGTAAGATACCAGCCATAAAAAGTTCAGCCACAGATACATTCATCACAAGGGCATAAAAGATCATTGGGATACTGGGAGGTATAACAATACCCAACGAGCCAGCTGTGGTCAAAAGCCCTATGCTGAACCTCTCAGGGTAGCCCGATTTTGTCAAGGCTGGAATCATAATAGAACCGATAGCCACAACTGTTGCAGGACTTGAGCCACTGAGGGCTGCAAAGAAAAGACAACTTAAAATCGCGGCAATTGCCCCACCACCCCTTATGTGCCCAACAAAAAAATTCATGATATCCACAAGCCTTTTTGCCATGGCTCCTTGAGTCATGATAGCGCCTGCAAGGATAAAAAAAGGCACTGCAAGCATCACAAAATTATCAAGACCGTTAAAAAGCTGTTGCGGTATGGCCAACAAAGGAGAGGGAGTAAAAAAATACAAAATGATCATTGTCACAGATGCTAAAGTAATGGAGATAGGCACACCTATCACTAACAATATAACAAAACTCAATACAAGCACTGTGTACATTACTAACGAGGCCCTTCCTTACTTATTCAAAGACGAAGTTTTATCATTTAATGCAAGGATAGTAAATAACGCCTTTCTAAAATATCTAAAAGAAGCCACAAAACAGCAAATTAGTATTGGAATGTAAGGCACATACATGGGAATTCTCAGTGTGGGGGTCAGAGACCCAAATCTTGAGAGTTTTTGTATGTTGAGAAAAGTTAGATAGCAAATCAAAGCAAAAAAGATACCACACAGGATAAACACAAAAGAATCAAGGTACTTTCTAAACCATTTGGGAATGAATTGTATCACAGCCTCTACATTAAAATGCGTGTTATATTCTATCCCAAGACTTGCGCCCATAAATGTGAGCAATATGGCGATATACCTATCGAGCTCTTCAGCCCATGGTAAGGCAGATTTAAAGATGTACCTTAGGACCACTTGTACGCATACAAAAATAGCCGTAGCCATTAGTCCTAACCCAAGGACATATTCTTCGGCCGTCCTAAGATACTTCAGGAAATTCTTCATGTCTTAATTACAGGGGAGGTCCCCCTGCAGATTAGGTTATTCTTTTACGTTCTTGTTGATCTCGTTTACCTTGGCTATGAACTCATCAAAGAACTGGGCCCCAATCTGTTCCCTGTATTTCTTGTAAATGGGGTCCACTGCCTTCTTAAACTCCTCTTTTTCCTTAGAGGTAAGTTCCACCACCTGTACATTCTGTCTTTTCAGCTCTTCATAGATACTGGGGCCAGGGGTTTCTTTACAAGTCTCTTTCTCTATCTTTGAGAGTTTCTTTAGGGCAAGCATGTCTTGTAATGTATAGCCTCTGTTCACCACCTCTGTGTTAAATGCCGCCTCTTTTAGGATCTTCTTGTACTCGGGCGAAAGCTTGTTCCACCAGTCCTGGTTAACGATGATGATGCACTCTGTAAGCAGATGCCCACTTATGGTGGCAAACTTATTCACTTCCGTAAACTTCATGAGGATTGAGGTGTAAAGGGGATTGTCCTGGCCGTCTATAACTCCTTGCTGCAATGCATTATAGATCTCTGGAAAAGGCATGGGCACAGGGTTGGCCCCCAGCTGCTTGTAGGTGTCTATGAATATGGGGCTTTCCATGGTCCTGATCTTTAGACCCTGCAGATCAGCAGGCGTCTTTATGGGCTTTTTGGAATTAGTGAGGTCCCTAAATTCGTTTTCTGTAAAGCCAATGGCCACAAAACCCTTCTGTGGGAAAAAGCTAAAGAGCTTCTCCCTCACTTCACTACCAAGTACCGCATAAGCAGTCCTTCTATCGGGGAAAAGGAAAGGCAGATCTAGGATTGCACTCTGGGGCACAAAATTGGAAAGCACGGCAGTGGTAATGGATGCAATCTGTATTGTGCCTGCTTGCACCTGCTCTGCCATGGACCTTTCCCCACCCAATTGCCCCATTGGAAAGGTCTTTATCTCAATTTCACCGTTTGTCTTGTCCAAGACATATTTGGCAAAGTAGTCCACCCCGATGGTCTGACCATGGCCATGTGGTGCCACATGACCGAACTTTACCTGCATCTTTGCCTCTACCACGGCGCTGGCTAAGCACCACACCAAGGCCACACACACAAACACTACAAAACACTTACCCTTCATCCTTCCCTCCTCAACTTGGGATTTGATAAGAACTAAAACCATCATAGCTATATTATACCGATTTAGGAAAGTAAACCAAAAACCACAATATACGTTTCGGTTTCCTTGATCCACAGAGACACACCTATAATTTCTTATACCACCCTTTATAATCCTGCAGTTGAAGATGAACTTACCATCACTATTTCTGTTCCTTAGCTAAGATGATCTCTTAAAAGGGACACTTCATCGGCATTTTTGTTAAGGAGTGTTCTGCTTCAGTGGAGTTGCGCCAGTCAGACCGGACACCTCTGTAACTTATTTCTCTAACTCATTCTGGATCACCCTGTATTCCCTATGTGATCTCATCTTCAGGCCCTTATGGGGATGATTTATGTTATAATCTTCAAACCACAAAGCCAATAATTCCATAACAGTTTTTGCATCAGGGACATGATGCATATAGACGTAATCCCTCTTAAATGTATTTATGAAGGATTCCACCATACCATTGGATTGAGGACTGTAGTCTTCACTAATTCCGATGTAATTCCACCTGTAGTTGCAATGTAGCTCAAAATCTCCCTACCACAGGTATCCATAGCAAAGAGAATCCTCACCTTTTCTCCATTATAGCAGAGGATCTCAAAGGCATCGGAACACCAGCGCATATTGCTTTTTGGTGAACTGAACCATCATGTATCCGAACTGGTCTTCCAGTATACTTGGGTAAAAGAAGACGATTGATTCCCATGATACGGTATACCCATGAGTTGAGCGGGTTCATTGAGTTTATTGAGTTTATTGAGTTTATTGGGTTTATTCGGTTTGTGGGTTGGGAGTTGTTCAACGTTCAAGGTTCAACATTCAAGGTTCTTTGTTCTCCGATAAAATTTTTCAGCAATGTTTGACATTATGGAAACTGCTCCCCTCTGAACCTAATCCTTAACCCATAGTTCTATACTATCCCTCGTATACTGGTTCAATCTGGATATCTGTAATGTATCGGTTATTCTCTTTACGGGGCACGCTACTTTTTTGATAAGGGTATGCGCAATATCAGTTTTTCTCGGGCTTTTCTATTGGGCATTCCTTAATATCTCGACCTCCATGCTCTTCTTACCTAACAAACGCTGCAACTCAAGAACTTGCTTTGGAAGATTCTTCACCTCAGACAAAGGCACAAGGGGCTCCTCACTTTAGGCAGACTGAAGGGCACCTTCATGAACAAGACGCTTCCGTTTGAAAAGTTCATTTGGATGGACCTCATACTTTCTTGCCACAGAAACGAGGCTATTGCCCAGTTGCTCTGGTTCCTCAACCATGGCCTTTTTCTGCTCTGCAGTCCATCGTCTTCCTATTACTACAACTTATTCCACTCAGGAGGGGGTCCGGTCTGAACGGGGAGCACTCCACCTGCCTAAATTGAGGCCACTACATTTGCTGTATCCCTGAACTTCCTTTGACAAAGCTTGTGTAATGTCTCTACTATAAGACCATCATGGCCTTTGTGGGTTTAATGGAGAAGGGATAGCAGCTAAAGAAGTGGAAAGAGAAAAACGAAGTTTTAAGGGGTAAACAAAGCCCTTTGGTGGATTACCAGAGCACGTGTAACTCAGGTATCTTAAACAATAAGTTAGAGGGGCAAATGCAAAGCTTGGCAGTGGATATGGAAAAATAAATGGATAAATACGTAATTCGCAGCTTTGCAGACATTCTGCGAGCCCTCAGGGAACATCCCGAGTGGCTTGAAGAATTGAGAAAGGTGATCCTTACCTCTGAATTACTTGAACTCCCCAAGAAGGTGGATGAGTTGTTGACAAGAGTTGGGCGTGTTGAAAATTACGTGGCAACTCTCAAGCAGGATGTGGGTTATCTAAAAGGCAAATTTGGTCGGCTCAAAGGAACGGATTTTGAGCGCACAATAAGGGAAAAATATTATGTATACTTCGGTAGGGTTTTAAGAAAGCCAAAACTTCTTCCCTTTGAAGAGATTGTACCCATTCTGGATGATGCTGAGGACAAAGGTGAGATTACTTTAGAACAGAGAGATGCGATTTTGAGATTGGATGCGCTTGTAAGTGGCCAGATTAGGGAACTTAGAAAAGATGTTGTACTGGCAGTGGAGGTATCCTACAGCTTATATCCAGAAGACCTGGAAAGGGCCTTTGAAAGGGCACAACTTCCTGCAACACTCCTTGGCAAAGAGGTTATTCCCACTGTAGTTGCCTGTGAGACAACAGAAGAGGTAGAAAAGCAGGCCAATAAAAAAGGAATCCTCTTAATAAAAGCAGAATATTAAAGTTCCTTTTCATTTGGCAAGCAGGCATTACTAAATCGGGAATGCTGAGCTTCTAACCTTAAATATTGGAATCTTGGAGTCATGAACCTGGATCACGCCTTTTCAAATTCAAAGGACACAATATTTTTTGAACTTTTGCTCCATTCGATACCGATCAAATAGATCTGGTTATATTTGCCCATATACTTTTCGTAATACCTTTTATCCCTTATCTGCCTTAGGGCAGTGCCCTCTGCTTCATTTTCCACCACTTTAAACTCTAAGATGTACACCTTGTCCTGATATATCACGGTGAGGTCAATCCTTCCCACATTGGTGGTATCCTCTGCAATTGTGGTAAGACCTGCTCCGTTAAACAATGCATATATCACAGAGGCATAATAACCCTCATAACTGTCTATG